>ERZ1026892.59-NODE-59-length-51244-cov-11.866299_pt1 | contig 51244 bp, 42 predicted proteins | sample MGYA00380176_ERZ1026892 | MGnify/ENA primary metagenome ERZ1026892 (study PRJEB33269, sample SAMEA4719812) | human gut metagenome | biome: human-associated habitat; feature: organic feature; material: feces | place: Cameroon | collected 2013-10 ... | reverse complement strand
TATTAATACATTTATTCAACAATTGGTGATGGTATGCATATTAAACTTTCTATATTAGCTATAGCGATTTCTGCTATATCTATATCTATGTCTATTCAGGCTGAACCCTTACAAGCTCAAGCATTCAGAGATAATGCAGCCGCAAAGGCTTTTGCTTCTATTGCAGCTTCTGATTTGAACAATGCCACTCAGAAACTAAATGATGCTAAGGCAACGGGAACACAGGCAGACATTGATTCTGCTGCACAATCAGTAAGAGCTAAAACTCAAACAATGAATCTCGCTCAACAGCGTATCTCAGCAACTAGTGTTGCATTACAAAATGCTATAGCCCTGGATGCTAAAGCTGCTGCTAATGCACCTAAAGTACCACCTGCACCACCTGCACCACCTGCACCACCTGCACCACCTGCACCACCTGTACCTATCAAGAAACCAGTGCATTACTTTGCTGAGTTCAAAGGTGGGAATAATGATCATTCTAATAATAGTCGTTCTCATGGGGGTAGTGGGAATGGTGGCGATAATGCACAAGCGACTCGTTCAGCAGGTGCTTTCAGTACTGGCGGTAGTCACATTGGTGGTGGGCGTACTAGTGGCGGTTTCCATTATTGATTGATTTGTGTTCTCTGATATGACCCCGCCCACTCGGTGGGGTTTCTTTTTTTCGGTGTGATGCATTTAAAAGTTATAAAAAATTGAAATCATGTTTGCAATGCTTTCATGAAAAAGTAAATACATTCTCAGTTAGGGCAATATCGCCCTGTTTATTGGAGTAGTTGAAATGGCAGATGCAGTAGAAACACCAAGCGTAGAAACAGTGGTAGCTGATGTATCGATCCGTTTAAACAGGCACAGGAAGCAGCACGTGTAGCTTTTGAAGACATTACTAACATCGGGGTGTGTTAATCAACGGGGAGCAGGTCACCCCAGTTTCACCCCACCCATGAGACGGGTATAAAAAAACCAGCCATAAGAGGCTGGTTTTCAATGTGTTTTTGGTCGGCACGAGAGGATTTGAACCTCCGACCCCCGACACCCCATGACGGTGCGCTACCAGGCTGCGCTACGTGCCGACGCATGGGAAGATACTACCGCTTTTACCGCCGATTGCAAGCAGGTAACCCACTGATTGATTCATAATTAATCAATTAGTTAGCGATGAAACGTTTTTCCTCGGTCAGCACCTGCAGCAGTAAACTGAGCTGGGCTTTCTGGTCACGTATCCGGTCGCCCTCGGCGGTCCATGTTTTGTAGTGACCGTTATGATCGAGCACCACGGTGATGGTCGGCGTGGTGATCGCCAGCGTGCTGCTATCCGCCGCAGTGACCCAGTTATGACGTCGGTTCGCGCTGAACAGATCCTGACCCTGCGAGTACTCATTGGCTGGGGTGCCAACGTGCAGCAGGCGCTGCATTAGCGTGGTCATCACATCTTTATGGTCGGTCAGCAGGTCGATACGCTGGGCCGGGGTACCAGGCCAGTGGATGACCAGCGGTACCTGTAGCTGGGCGCGCGACCAGTTGAAGCTGTTTTTCTCCCCGCTGAGCGGCACGCCGTGACCCGCGGTAATAATCACTACCGTATTCTTCAGCTTGCCTGAATCGCGCAGGGCATCCAGCACGCGGCCGATTTGCTCATCGACCTGCGCGGCGGCGCGGCCGTACTGACGGTCACTGGCCTGGGCGTTGCTGACGTTCGTGCCGTTAAACGACACCCATGAGAACCAGCGCGTTTCATCCTGCGCATTGTTGGTCAGCCAGTTAATCCACTGGCTCGCCGTCTGGGTATCATCCTGTGATTTGCCCGGCGGCAGGGAGAAGTCGGACAGCAGCGCCTGGCGATAAATCGGGCTTTCGAAGCCGTCCGAAGAGAACAGCCCCAGCTGATATCCCTGCTGGTTGAGGGCGCTGATGAGCGCCGCTGGCACACGCGCGGCGAGCACGCCGTCCATATAACCAGGCGAGATGCCGTAGAACAGGCCAAAGATACCGCTATCGGCAGTGTTACCGGCGCTCATATGCTGGGTAAAGTTGACGTTATCGTTGGCAAAGCGTGCCAGCGACGGCATCTGCTGCTCGAAGCGCGAATAGTTCAGGCCATCGACGGTAATCAGCAGCACATTCTGCCCGGCACCCATATCGCGATAGCGTAGCTCGCTGAGCGGGTACTGTACGGTGACCGCTTCAGGATCGCCTTGCTCTACCAGGCGGCGCTGATAATCCTGCGCATCGAGCAGGCCGTGTTTCTCCAGGAAGCGGCGGGCCGTCATCGGATAGGAGAGCGGCAGGTTGGCGCGCTGCATGGTGATCGGGCGATAGAAGTTGGCATCCGCCCAGATATACATCACGTGCGACGCGATAAATGAGGCAAAGAAAAACCAGGCAACCGGGCGTGCGTAGTGACGACGACGCGTCAGACTGCGCAGCTTCTGCCAGCTCCAGGTCGCAAACAGCATTTCGACGAGCAGAATGACCGGCACGCTGATAAACATCAACTGCCAGTCGCGAGCCGTCTCATTTTGATCGGGGTTGATGACCAGCTCCCACACCACCGGGTTAAGGTGCAGGTGGAAGCGGGTAAAGACCTCGCTGTCGATGATCAACAGCGTCATGCCCGCCGTCGCCAGAATGGCGGACAGGAAGCGCATCAGGCGCTGGGACATGACGATAAAGGTCAGGGGGAACAGAATCAGCAGATAGGTGGAGAACACCAGAAAGCTGAAATGCCCGACAAGGCTGATGTAGGAGAAAACCCGTCCTGCCAGCGTCGTCGGCCAGTCGGCGACAAACAGATAGCGGCTACCGAGCACCATGGCCAACAGCATGTTGAACAAGGCGAACCAGTGCCCCCAGCTAACCATCTGGGAGACCTTTTCTCGGTAAGGCTGACGATGTGTCACCATAAACTGTTGCTTGTACCCTTAGTGCGCAGGATCGCTATTAATGGAAGATTGCAGCGCCTGGGCAAAAGAACGCGCGATAGCCTGGCGTTGAGCCGGAGCCACGCTGCTGTTAATCAGGTTGGTTACCATATTGCCCAACACCATCAGAGAAAGGTCGGTCGGGGCCTTATGTTGTTCCAGCACGTTAGCCAGCTCGCTCAGCAGCTGTTCTACGTGTTCATCACTATAGCGGGATTGTTGTGGCATAAATCGAAATCTGTCTGTTCATTAAAGGGCAGTATATTACCGTAGCAGCAGCATTTTTTCCGCTTTTTTTCGGCGTAACGCGTTATCCTTTGCGCATTATACTGCCGCGACCTCGGTAATATGCGAGTTGCACTGTTATATCGGGGATGGTTGAATACACCCGATCTTAAAGGAGAGTTTAACATGAGTCTGGATATCGACCAGATTGCTTTGCATCAGCTCGTCAAACGCGATGAGCAAAACCTGGACGTGGTGCTGCGCGACACGCTGTTGGAGCCGACTGCGCCGGTTGAAGAGATGATGGCCGAGCTGCATCGGGTGTATAGCGCTAAAAATAAAGCCTACGGCCTGTTTAACGAAGAGAGCGAGCTGGCGCAGACCTTGAAGCTACAGCGCCAGGGCGAGGAAGATTTCCTCGCATTCAGCCGCGCGGCAACGGGGCGTCTGCGCGATGAGCTAGCGAAATATCCGTTCGCTGACGGCGGTATTGTGCTGTTCTGCCACTACCGTTATCTGGCGGTAGAGTATCTGCTGGTGGCGGTGCTGAATAACCTCAGCAGCATGCGCGTCAATGAACAGCTCGATATCAGCGCGACCCACTACCTGGATATCAACCACGCGGATATCGTGGCGCGTATCGATCTCACCGAGTGGGAAACTAACCCGGAATCGACCCGCTACCTGACCTTCCTGAAAGGCCGCGTGGGCCGCAAAGTCGCCGACTTCTTTATGGACTTCCTCGGTGCCAGCGAAGGGTTAAACGCCAAGGTGCAAAACCGTGGTTTGCTGCAGGCGCTGGATGATTTCGCTGCCGAAGCGGAGCTGGATAAAAACGAACGTCAGAACGTGCGCCAGCAGGTGTATACCTACTGCAACGAACAGCTGCAAGCGGGTGAAGAGATTGAACTGGCGTCGCTGTCAAAAGAGCTGTCCGGCGTGAGCGAAGTTAGCTTCAGCGAGTTTACTGCCGAAAAAGGTTACGAGCTGGCAGAGAGCTTCCCGGCGGACCGCAGCACCCTGCGTCAGTTGACCAAATTCGCCGGCAGCGGCGGTGGGTTGACGATTAACTTCGACGCGATGTTGCTGGGTGAACGTATCTTCTGGGATCCGGCAACCGATACGCTGACCATTAAAGGCACACCGCCGAATCTACGCGATCAGCTACAACGCCGGACATCAGGCAAAAGCTAATCTCTAAAGCCCGCATTCGTGCGGGCTTTGTCTATTTCCTTTCTGCGCATGGTGAGTGACCCCACTCGCAAATCCGCGATCGCTTCTTTTGTATGCAGGTTAAATCTTGACCTGACTCTCAGTTATTTTGCATGAAAATAAATAAAAATGCATTTCATTTTAAATGCAAAATTATTTTGATTTTATAAAGGGAGCTGTTTTTACAACAGCAGCTCATGAACGCGGTTGTTTGTGCCAAATGCCGCGGAAAACTGAGAGGAAAAATAAAACATGCACAATACCTTCAGGCATTCCCGAATCGCGCTGGCTTCAGCGCTACTCTTTACAGGCCTGCTGAGCGGCTGCGACGATAGCGCTGCCGCCCAGCGTGCAGCGTCGGCAGCGCCGCAGAACGTCCAGTCGCCGGTACTGTCTGCCGACGATGGGCACGTGGTACTGGTTTGGGAAAAGCCGCTCGCACAAGCAGAGAAGGTGGTTGATTATCATATCTATCGCGATGGGACCTTTATGGGGAGCGCGCGGGATAACCAGGACATTTACTCGCCAGCCAAACCCTATATCGATAACTTCTACCAGACGCTGGACGACGGCTGGCAGCAGAAAGTGGATTTGCGCACGTTTACCGCCGATGGCTTGAAAGCGGATACAGAATACCGTTTCACCGTGCGCGCCGTTTATGAGGACGGTAAAGAGTCTGCCGACAGTGCACCGATTACGCTACGTACAACCAAAACGCCGCACGTGGTGAACGTGAAAGACTTTGGCGCGGTGGGCGATGGCAAGACGTTGGATACCGCTGCGCTGCAAAAAGCGATCGACAGCTGCACCCTCGAAGCCTATCCCCAGGGATGCAAAGTCAGCGTGCGTGACGGCGTATTTAAAACCGGCGCGCTGTTCCTGCATAGCGATATGACGCTGGATATTGCCGACGGCGCCACGCTGCTGGGTTCCGATAACCCGGCGGACTACCCGATGAGCAAAGGCTATTATCTCTATCCGTATACCGATAACCCGCTACCAAAACGTCCACCGTCGTTGCTTAATGCGCTGGAGGGGGATGACCGCGGCAGCTCGCATGCGGGCACCTTCCAGAATATTCGGATCGTCGGCAAAGGGAATATAGATGGTAATGGCTGGACACGGGGCATAAAGGCCGGCGGCGCGGAGTCGATTGTGGATGAGCTGGGTAACTCGCTGCCGCAGTACCGCGCCAGCAACGCGAAGAAGGTGGGGGAGGACGGCGTGCTGGCGAAATACCAGACCGAACAGGCGGTGGCGGAAGGGATGGACCGCGACAGCGCCTATAAAAACCGCCGCTCCAGCCTGATGACGTTACGCGGCGTGCGTCATCTTTATCTGGAGGGATTAACCCTTCTCAACCCGGCATTTCACGGCATCATGGTACTCGAGTCGGAGAATATCGCCTTCAACGCGCTGACGCACAAAACCTTCGACGGTAACAACGCCGACGGCATCGAGCTCGGCAACAGCCAGAACGGTTTGGTATTCAATAACTTCTTTGATACCGGCGATGATGGCATGAACTTCGCGGCGGGCTACGGCAAAGGCGTGGAGACGTTTGGCCAGAAAGCGCAAAGCGGCACGTGGATTTTCAACAACTACTTCCGTAAAGCGCACGGCGCGGTGGTGACCGGCAGCCATACCGGCGCGTGGATTGAAAAAATTGTCGCGGAAGATAACGTTATGTATCTGACCGATATCGGCCTGCGGATGAAAAGCCGGCCTTACTACGGGGGCGGGGCGCGCGATGTGGTATTCCGCAACAACGCGATGAAAGATTTAGCCAAAGAGCCGTTTATCTTCACCATCAAATACAGTGCGGATGTGAATGATACGACGCCCGCGGCGGAGCCCGCGCAGTTTCGCAACGTGACGGTCGAGAATGTGTCCGTCGACGGCACTGCGGCGAAAAAGAGTATTCTGGTAGACGGGATGACGGCTGAGGAGATGACCGCCGCGTACGGGATCGCCTATCCGCGCGACGCCTATCATCAGAATATTGCGTTTCATCGCGTGAAGTTCCGCAACACGCAGGCGAGCAGTATCACCTTCCTGCACGACAGTCAGTTTACCGATGTGACGTTTGAAAACACCGGGCAGGCCTGGCAGTTTGCGCAGGTGAACGGCATTACGCTATCGGATAGCCAGAATAACGAGGTGATTAGCGCCACCGGGAAGGAAAAAACGGTACGGGAAGCGGCGAAGAAGTAAAAAAAACGGCTCCCGATGGGAGCCGTTTTTTCGTCACGTAGACTCGCTGGCGATTAAGCGCGAACGAAGTCGATGTGAGCCAGTTTCGGCTTGAACGGGTGACGCTGCACCGCCTGAGCCTTAACTTTTTCTTCTTTACCATCAACAACGATGGTCAGAACTTCGCTGTAGAATTCAGCGTTGTTCTGCAGGTTCCACAGCTTGTCGTGATCCAGTTCAATAGCAACCGGAGCTGCTTCGCCACCATAAATGATAGCCGGGAACTTGTTAGCTGCGCGCAGGCGGCGGCTCGCACCCTTACCCTGCTCTTTACGTACTTGTGCTTCGATAGTAAACATTGAATAGCTCTCTTGATTAATCCTGCTACAGGCGACCCAGCAGCAGGCAAATGATCTGCTTCACGGATGTGAAAGCGGGCGGCATTATAGCCTCCAATCCCCGCGCGGGCAATGAAAACCTCGCCATCAAATCAGCAGCTAGCGTCAAGAACCTGGGTGCCCGGTGAGATGTTCCTAATCTGTCCGTGCGGTTTCGTTTATCCTCTACACTGAAGTGATAATCACTTTCAACAGGAGAGAATATGAAGCTATGGCCCGTCGTGACAGGTGTTGCTATTTCATTGGCGCTGGTGGCCTGTAGTTCGCCGACGCCGCCAAAAGGGGTCACGCCGATAAGTGATTTTGACGCGAGCCGCTATTTGGGCAAGTGGTATGAAATTGCTCGCCTGGAAAACCGCTTTGAGCGAGGGCTTGAGCAGGTCAGCGCGACCTACGGCAAGCGTTCCGATGGCGGTATTTCGGTCGCCAACCGCGGCTTCGACCCGCAAAAGGGAGAGTGGAAGCTCAGCGAGGGCAAGGCCTACTTCACCGGAAAGCCGACGACAGCTGCGCTTAAGGTTTCCTTCTTCGGCCCATTCTACGGCGGCTATAACGTGATTGCGCTGGATGACGACTACCAGTACGCGCTGGTGAGCGGCCCAAACCGTGACTACCTGTGGATCCTGTCACGCACGCCAACGTTGCCGCCGCAGGTCCGGCAGAACTACCTTAGCATCGCGCGTGGTCTGGGCTTCGCGGTTGATGACCTGGTGTGGGTAAAGCAGACGCGCGATTAACGTAGCTCGTTGGCCCGGCGGTATCGCCCCTCATAGTCGAACACTTTTTCACGAACCTGCCAGTAAGGGCCTTTCTTGCGGGCAACGACAAAATCCGGTGCGCGCAGCAGCGCCTGCTGGGCGATGATATCGGCAGGCGTAATCCAGCGTAGCGGCACGCCGGGCGTGCGGGTATGTGGGCGGATAAATAGCTGCTCAAACGCCGTTTTTTGCGCCGGGGTGTGCAGGCGGAAACGCTCGCTCACGTCGGCACCGTCCTCGTCGTAGTAGGTGATTTTCAACCAGCCGCCTTTCTCGTCCATCCCGTCCTGCAATACCATGCCGCTACAGCGTAGCACCAGTGCATCTTTGAGCTTCAGCGCGGCCTTCAGCATATCGTCCGGGTCAACCAGCACCGCATCGCACTCGCGACAGCGGCGGGCGGCAATATCGTTTTCGGCGTTACACTGCGGGCAGTTTTTAAAGCGAAAGCGATAGTCACACTGCTCGCGATGGCCTTCATCGTCCTCCAGCCAGCCCTGACAGCGGCGGCCAAAGTGTTCAATCAGCGTGCCGTCGGCGGTGGTTTTGCCCCAGAAGGTGTTGGCAAAGCCGCAGCCGGGGCAGAACACCTGCACCGGCACGTTGTCGCTTTTGCCTTTCGGGGCACCCACTTCCGGCGCGTACAGGTCGTGCGGGTTGCCGGCATAATCAAGAATCAGACAGTCGGTTTTCCCCGGCGCCAGGCGCAGGCCGCGGCCAATTATCTGCTGATACAGACTGATGGATTCGGTCGGGCGCAGGATGGCAATCAGGTCGACGTGTGGGGCATCAAAGCCGGTAGTCAATACCGCCACGTTGACCAGGTAGCGGAACTGCTGATTTTTAAAGGCATCAATTAACGTATCGCGCTGTGGCCCTGGCGTTTCGCCAGTGATCAGGGCGGCGTCATCGGCGGGCAGCAGGCCGGTAATTTCCCTGGCGTGCTCGACGGTGGCGGCAAAGATCATCACCCCTTTGCGCGTCTGGGCGAACTCTTCAATCTGGCTGATGATGTGCGGCGTAATACGCTGCTGTTGTTTCAGCTCACGGTTGAGATCCGCTTCGCTGAACAGGCCGTTGCTGTTGGCCTGTAGGCGGCTGAAATCATACTGCACCACCGGCATATCCAGCCGCTCCGGCGGGGTAAGATAGCCGTGCTTAATCATATAGCGCAGCGGTAGCTCATAGATGCAGTCGCGGAACAGCGCCCTTTCATCGCCGCGCACCATGCCGTGATAATGGAACTGATAAATCCAGCCTTTACCCAAACGAAACGGCGTCGCCGTCAGCCCGAGCAGGCGAATCTGCGGGTTGACCTTTTGCAGGTGGCTGAGAATTTGCTGGTACTGGCTGTCGTCATCGTCGCTGATACGATGACACTCATCGACGATCAGCAGCGAAAACTCCCCCTGGAAATGGTCGAGATTGCGGGCGACGGATTGCACGCTGCCAAAGACCACTTTGCCGTGGCTCTCTTTGCGCTGTAGCCCGGCCGCATAAATATCGGCCTCCAGCCCCAGCGCGCAATATTTCGCGTGGTTCTGCGCCACCAGCTCTTTGACGTGGGCCAGCACCAGCACGCGCCCGCGCGCCAGCCGCGCCAGTTCGGCGATAACGAGGCTTTTGCCCGCACCGGTAGGCAGAACAATAACCGCAGGCTGCGTATGGCGGCGGAAGTAGGCCAGCGTAGCGTCCACCGCTTCCTGTTGATAGGGGCGAAGTGTAAAAGTCATGAGCGTTGTGATTGTCCTTAACAGACAAATAGTATGCCATGAATCTTTTCACTTGAGTGGCAGGGTAAGCCCGTTATACTTACCGATTGTAATTACCCCTTTTTTCGGACGCTTCGTCCGGCACCCGGCACTTTTTACAGGCTAAAAATACTTCATGCGACTTGATAAGTTTATCGCTCAGCAACTCGGCGTCAGCCGTGCTATTGCCGGGCGTTTGATCCGCGGCCACCATGTGACCGTTGATGATGAAGTGGTACGCGATACCGCTTTCAAACTGCAACCTGAACATAACGTGGCCTATGAAGGCAATTCGTTGACCCAGCAGAACGGCCCGCGTTATTTCATGCTGAACAAGCCTCAGGGCTACGTCTGCTCGACGGAAGACCCGGATCACCCGACGGTGCTCTATTTCCTCGATGAGCCGGTTGCGTACAAGCTGCATGCCGCGGGGCGTTTAGATATCGACACCACCGGGCTGGTATTGATGACTGACGACGGCCAGTGGTCGCATCGCATCACCTCGCCGCGCCATCACTGCGAAAAAACCTATCTGGTGACGCTGGAAAACCCGGTGAGCGACGATACCGCCGCGCAGTTTGCTAAAGGCGTTCAACTGCATAATGAAAAAGATCTGACCAAGCCTGCCGTGCTGGAAGTGGTGACGCCGACCGAAGTGCGCTTGACCATCAGCGAAGGGCGCTATCACCAGGTGAAGCGTATGTTTGCCGCAGTAGGCAACCATGTGGTGGGACTGCACCGTGAGCGTATCGGTGAGATTATCCTCGACCCCGAGCTGGAGCCAGGGGAATATCGCCCGTTAACCGCAGAAGAAATCGCCAGCGTTGGCGCGCCAATGCGCTAACCCACTGAACAGAGGTAGATTGTGACGTCCAGGCCGCGCTCGTCGTTAAAAATTGTTTTCATTCTTGGCCTTCTGGCCATGTTAATGCCGCTGTCGATCGACATGTACCTTCCGGCGCTGCCGGTGATTTCCGCACAGTTCGGCGTACCGGCCGGCAGCGCGCAGATGACCCTCAGCACCTATATTCTGGGGTTTGCCGTTGGACAGCTGCTGTATGGCCCGATGGCCGACAGTCTGGGACGTAAGCCGGTCATCCTGGGCGGCACGCTTATCTTTGCGGCGGCGGCGGTGGCCTGCGCGTTAGCGCCTTCCATTGATTATCTGATTACCACGCGATTCTTCCACGGCCTGGCTGCCGCGGCGGCGAGCGTGGTGATCAACGCCCTGATGCGCGATATTTATCCGAAGGAAGAGTTTTCACGGATGATGTCGTTCGTCATGCTGGTCACGACCATCGCGCCGCTGGTGGCGCCGATGGTCGGCGGCGCGGTGCTGGTGTGGTTTAGCTGGCACGCCATTTTCTGGATTCTGGCGATCGCGGCGCTGCTGGCATCGGCGATGATCTACTTCTTTATCGACGAAACGTTGCCGGTCGACAAGCGCCAGCCGTTTCGTCTGGGCACCACGCTCGGCAACTTCGCCTCGCTATTTCGCCATAAGCGCGTGCTGTCATACATGCTGGCGAGCGGTTTTAGCTTTGCCGCCATGTTCTCGTTTCTCAGCGCCGGGCCGTTTGTCTATATCGAGCTGAACCATGTCTCGCCGCAGCACTTTGGTTACTACTTCGCGCTGAACATTGTCTTCCTGTTTATTACGACCACCATTAATAGCCGCTTCGTGCGTCGGGTGGGGGCGCTGTGGATGTTCCGCGCCGGGCTACTGATTCAGTTTGCGATGGCTATCTGGATGGTGGTGACCGCGCTGCTGGACGTGGGGTTCTGGTCGCTGGTGCTGGGCATCGCGGCATTTATTGGCTGCGTATCAATGGTTTCGTCCAATGCGATGGCGGTGATCCTCGATGAATTTCCGCATATGGCCGGTACGGCATCGTCGCTGGCGGGAACCTTCCGCTTTGGCATTGGCGCAATCGTCGGTGCGCTGCTGTCGATGGCGACCTTTACGACCGCCTGGCCAATGCTGATTTCCATTGCGCTTTGCGCCTCCTGCTCGATCCTTTTCTATCTCTACGCCAGCCGTCCCCGCAAAACCGCGCGCTAATACACCTTTAGTAGGGGCGAAATACGCCCCTTTGTTGATACATATCAACAGAAATGCCATTGCCGCTGGGGTGTAATGTTTCTTTTATGTAAAATCCATTAATGTAAAAAGTCACATTGTTGTAGATAAAAAGGTTGCGTTAGATCACAGTTACGGGTACATATAGCGCGGAAATGCATCAGTACACCGAACAATGTCGTATGAAGAATGTTGAATGCAGGCGTTTTTTTGCTGGATGCAAGACGATTTGTCAACAATGTGTTAATATGGATGTGAAATAATTGTGAAGCCATGTAGCTTCCGGGGAAAAACGTAATGACATTCCAGCTTTCAATCGTACATCGACTGCCACAGGACTATCGCTGGTCTGCGGGTTTTGCAGGTTCCAAAGTTGAACCGATTCCGCAAAATGGCGTGGCGGGCGACAACGCGCTGGTCGCGCTAAAACTTCTGAGTCCGGACGGCGATAACGCCTGGCCGGTGATGCACTCGCTCAGCCAGGCGTTGACGGATATTTCCGTTGATTGTTCGGTGCTGGAGTGCGAAGGGGAGCCGTGCCTGTTCGTCAAACGTCAGGACGAGTTTGCCGCGACCTGCCGCCTGAAAAACTTCGGCGTGGCGATTGCCGAACCCTTTTCCGGCAACAACCCGTTTTGACCGTCAGCTCAGCGCAATGAGCTGACGCGTATACGCCTGCTTCGGTTCGGCAAACACGTGCCGACACTCACCCTGCTCGACAACCTCTCCCTGTCGTAACACCATCACCTGATGGCACAATGACCGCACAACCTGCAGATCGTGGCTGATAAAGATATAGGCCAGACGGTGCTTTTCCTGCAACGCCTTCAGTAGCGTCAGGATCTGCGCCTGAACCGTGCGATCGAGGGACGAGGTCGGTTCGTCAAGGACGATCAGCTGCGGTTTGAGGATCAGCGCTCGGGCGATAGCAATACGCTGTCGTTGCCCACCGGAAAACGCCGACGGATAGCGCTGGCGGGTGTCGGGATCTAACCCCACTTCCTGCATCACGTGGATAACCTGCTGTTCACGCTCCGCGGCGCTCAGCGATGGATGGTGCACTTTCAGGCCCTCTTCAATAATCTGCAGCGCCGTCAGTCGCGGGTTAAGCGATGAGTTCGGATCCTGGAACACCACCTGAATACGATGACGCAGCGGCAGCATCTGCCGTCTGTCGCGTCCCTGAATGGCTTCGCCAGCAAAACGAATGTCCCCCTGTGAGGTAATCAGCCGCAGCAGCGCCAGCCCGGTAGTGCTTTTCCCCGACCCGGACTCGCCAACCAGCCCCAGCGTTTCACCGGCCCGCAGCGTAAAGCTGAGTTCCTTCACCACGCGGTTATGATCGACAACCCGGCGCAAAATGCCTTTACGAATGGGAAACGCCACGCTGAGCTGGTTCACTTCGAGCAGCGGTGCGGCATTGGGCGGCAGAGGAACAGGCTCGCCCGCCGGTTCGCTGTCGAGCAGTTTACGAGTGTAGGGATGCTGAGGCGCGGCAAACAGCGCCGTTGCCGCATTTTGCTCCACGCAGCGGCCATGCTGCATCACCGCCACCCGGTCGGCCAGCTTGCGCACGATGCTCAGGTTATGAGTGATAAACAGCAGCCCCATATTCAGTTCGACGCGCAGTTCGCGCAGTAGCTGAAGGATTTGCGCCTGCACGGAGACGTCCAGCGCGGTGGTGGGTTCATCAGCAATCAGCAGCTCCGGGCGCGTCAGCAGCGCCATGGCGATCATCACCCGCTGGCGCTCGCCGCCGGAGAGCTGATGCGGGTAATCCGCCAGTCGCTTTGCCGCCTGACGGATGCCGACGCGATCCAGACAGTCGAGTATCTCACCGCGTGCCGCCTCTTTACGCATCCCGCGGTGTAGCGACAGCACCTCGTAGAGCTGTTTTTCCAGGTTGTGCAGCGGGTTCAGCGACACCATCGGCTCCTGGAAAATCATTGCGATGCGGTTGCCGCGAACGCCACGCAGCGTCTGCGGGCTGGCGTGAAGCAGCGACTCGCCGGCAAAACGGATATCGCCCGTAGGGTAGGTCACAGGGGGCTCCGGCAGCAGACGCAAAATGGAGAGCGCCGACACGCTTTTCCCTGAACCGGACTCACCGACCAGCGCCAGGGTTTCTCCGGCGTTCAGCGACAGCGATAGCTGTTCCACCACCGTGGTGGTGATGCCCTGCTGGCGGAAGGCGATAGAGAGGTTGTCGATTTCCAGAAGTGGCTGCTGCATCTTATACCGCCTTAGAAGGATCGAAGGCATCGCGTACCGCTTCGCCGATAAAAATCAGTAGCGACAGCAGGACCGCGACGCAGAGAAAGCCGGCGATCCCAAGCCATGGGGCCTGTAGATTGTTTTTGCCCTGTAACAACAATTCGCCCAGCGACGGCGAACCAAGCGGCAGACCAAAGCCGAGAAAATCGAGCGAGGTCAGGGTAGTAATGGAGCTACAAAGAATAAACGGAATAAAGGTCAGCGTAGCCACCATCGCATTGGGCAGCATGTGGCGCAGAATAATGCTGCGATCGCTTACCCCTAGCGCCTGCGCGGCGCGAATATAGTCATAGTTGCGGGTACGCAAGAACTCAGCGCGCACCACCCCAACCAGTGACATCCAGCCGAACAGCACGGTAATGGCCAGTAGCCACCAGAAGTTGGGCTGTACCACGCTTGAGAGCAGAATAATCAGGAACAGCGTTGGCATCCCCGACCATACCTCGATAACGCGTTGCCCCCAGAGATCGATACGCCCGCCGTAGTAACCCTGTATTGCGCCGACCACCACGCCCATCACGCTGGAACAGACGGTGAGAATCAGGCCGAAGAGCAGCGAGATCCGCGTGCCGTAGAGAATGCGCGCCATCACGTCGCGACCATTGGCGTCGGTGCCCAACCAGTTCTGCCTTGAAGGGGGCGAAGGGAAGGGAACATTGCTCGCATAGTTGATGCTGCTGGCGCCAAAGCGAACGGGCGCCCACAGCACCCAACCGTGATTCTCAAGCTGCTGCTGGAGCCACGGATCCTGATAATCAGCCGCGGTGGCAAATTCGCCGCCAAAGGTTTTCTCATCGTAGTTTTTCAGCACCGGCACGTACAGGCTGCCCTGATAGCTCACCAGCAGCGGGCGGTCGTTAGCGATAAGCTCGGCGCACAGGCTGCACACAAATATCGCCAGAAAGATCCACAGCGACCAGTAGCCACGGCGGTTGTCGCGAAAGCGCGCCCAGCGCGCCTGATTTACGGCGTTCAGGGTCATCGTTAGCGGCCCTCAAAATCAATGCGGGGATCGACCAGCGTATAGCTAATATCGCTGACGATATTCATCAGCAGGCCAATCAGGGTGAAGATATAGAGCGTGCCGAACATTACCGGGTAGTCGCGTGAAACGGTGGCCTCATAGCCCAGCAGCCCCAGCCCGTTGAGAGAGAACATGACCTCAATTAACAGTGAACCGGTAAAGAACATACTGATAAAGGTGGCGGGAAAACCGGCAATCACCAGCAGCATGGCGTTGCGAAAGATGTGCTTCCATAAGATCTGGTTTTCGCCAACGCCCTTCGCGCGGGCGGTGACCACGTACTGTTTGCGGATTTCATCGAGAAACGAGTTTTTGGTCAGCATGGTCAGCGCCGCAAAGCCGCCAATCACCGTCGCCAGCACCGGTAGGGTGATATGCCAGAGATAGTCAGTGATTTTTTGATACCACGGCAGGGTGTCGAAATTGGCCGAGACCAGCCCGCGTAGCGGGAAAATATCGTAGTAACTGCCGCCAGCAAACAACACGATCAGCACGATGGCGAACAGGAATGCCGGGATGGCGTAGCCAATGATAATGCCGGTACTGCTCCAGATATCGAAGCGACTGCCGTTATAGACCGCCTTGCGGATGCCAAGCGGAATAGAGACCAGATAGATGATTAAGGTACTCCATAGCCCTAATGTGACCGATACGGGCAGGCTCTCCTTCATCAATTGCATCACCGAGGCGTTGCGGAACAGGCTGTTGCCAAAATCGAAGCGCAGGTAGTCGCCCAGCATCTTGAAATAGCGCTCGTGTAGCGGCTTGTCGAAGCCATAGCGTTGGGTAATTTCAGCGATCACCTCCGGGTCGAGCCCGCGTCCGCCGCGATACTGGCTCTCGGCAATATTACTGACGCCCGCGCGCGCCTGGCCGCCGCCCATTCCGCCGCCACCGCCGGGCAGGCTGCCCTGGTGGCCGAACTCGACTGCCGCGATAGCCTGATCGACCGGACCACCCGGCGCAATCTGCACAATAAAGAAATTAAGCGTGATGATGGCCCATAGGGTTGGGATAATCAGCAGCAGTCGACGAAGCAGGTAGGCGCCCATATTCTCTCCTTAGCGTCGCGATGCAGGCAGCGTGGCTGCTTTGTTGACGTCATACCACCAGGTGTCAAAACCGGGCGCGTCAATGCCGGATGAGTAGAGCGGATGCACCGGCGGGTAAGAGAACTTATTCCAGTAGGCGGTACGGCTGCCGGACATATACCACATTGGCAACATATAGTTATTCCAGGTCAGCACCCGGTCGAGCGCGCGGCCAAGCGGCACCAGCTTTTGCTTGTTGCCCTGCCAGCGGATGATCTGATTGATCAGGCTATCAATCGCCGGATTGGCGACGCCGGGCGCATTGTACGAAGAGTTGATGTAGGCCGACGACCAGGAGATCTGTAAATCCGCGCTGGGCCACGGCGTCGCCCGCCACAGGCTTGGCATCATGTCATAATCGCGCTTACGTAGACGATTGGTGAGCTGGGAGATATCTACCTGGCGGATGTCCATTCTGACGCCAAGCCGCTGTAAATTATGCTGGAATGGCATCACCCACTGATCGTTTCCACCGGAGGCCAGCAGCAGTTCGAAGCGCAGCGGCTGGCCGGTTTTTTCATTGACCCGCTGTTGCCCCTTCAGAACCCAACCCGCTTCGTCCAACAGGCGTCCTGCCTTCAGCAGATTTTCACGGTCGAAGCCGTCGCCGTTCGAGGTCGGCGGTTGATAAATGGAGGTGAAGACCTCCGGCGGCAGTTCGTTTTTCAGTGGCCCGAGCAGGAGCAGTTCATCGGCGTCAGGATAGCCGCGGGCGGCGTACTCGGTGTTCTGAAAATAGCTGTTGGGGCGGCTGTAAGCGTTATAGAACAGCGCTTTGTTCATCCACTCAAAATCAAACGCCAGGCTGACCGCCTGACGCACCCGACGGTCGGCAAATACCGGTCGCTGGATGTTAAAGGCGAGCCAGCGGGTATCCTGCGCGGCATCGTTCTTTTGCTGATCTTTCACGATATAACCGCTGGTAAAGTTTTTGCCAATATAGCGGGTGGCCCAGTTTTTGGCGCTGCTCTCGGAGCGCACGTCATAGGCTCCCGCCTTAAAGGCCTCGAAGGCGACGTTATCATCCAGATAGTAGTCGTAGCGCAGCGTGTCGAAATTCCAGCGCCCGCGGTTAACCGGTAAATCGGCGCCCCAGTAGTTTTTGACGCGGGAATAGACAATGTATTGCCCCATCTTCCAGCTGCTGATGCGGTACGGGCCACTGGCCAGCGGCGGCGTGCTGAGCGGATCGCTGAGTTTATGATTTTTCCAGAATTTTTCCGGCAGAATCGGCAGCGTAAACAGCCCGAGCATATCCTCTTTACCGGGCTTTGCCAGCTCAATACGCACGGTGAGCGGGGCGATAGCTTTGACGGTCGAGCCTTTGTAAATCAGGCGGAACTGCGGCACGCCCTCGGTCATGAATTTGTGGAAGGTAAAAGCGACGTCTTCGGCGGTTATTGGGCTGCCGTCGTGAAAACGGGCGCGGGGGTTAATCGTCAGTTCCATCCATGAATAATCGTCGGCATAGCGCGCACGGTCGGCCACCAGCGGATAGTAGCTGCCAGGCTCATCGTCCGAGGTGGTGAACAGCGCGTCGTACAACGATTCAGTGCGGACGGCGGCATTGCCGCGCAGTGCATAGCGGTTAAAGTTGTCGAAGGTGCCGATAGCCGCAAGCGTGACGTTACCGCCCTTGGGCGCTGCGGGGTTGACGTAATCAAAGTGATGAAAATCAACGTCGTATTTGGGGTCGCCGATGACGGCAAAAGCGAAGCTCTCTTTGATGGTGTGCGCCTGCGCGGGTAAAACGCAAAGCAGCAGCAGGGCAAAACAGATACGCGCCAGGATCACGACAGGTCTACCCCACATTGAAACGTCTTGATTGAATACACCTTTTATCATGGAATCTTAATTGAGCATCATTACATTGTGAAATACTTTGCAGGCTTATGGTATTCCGCCGTCAGGTCTTCCAACGTGAGCGGGCGGCTAATCAGGTAACCCTGCAAAAAATCTACGCCATGGTCACGCAGCCAGGTCGCCTGTTCTTCGGTTTCCACGCCTTCGGCAACCGTGACAATATCCAGCCGCTGAGTGAGCGTCAGCACGGCGTCCAGCACCGGGGAAGTGATGGTCTCCCGGCCAATGGCGTTGACGAAGCCGCGATCGATCTTGAGATAGTCGAGGGTAAAACGTTCGAGGTAAATCAGCGCGCTGTGGCCGGTTCCAAAGTCATCAATCGCGACCTCAATGCCTTCGCCACGCAGCCAGCTAAACAGGCTCATTGCCTTTTCCAGATGGAGCATGTCGCGTTCGGTGATTTCCAGCACCAACTGGAAATAGTTGTCGGGCAGGCTTGCCGCGAGCTTACGGATATCTTGCTGGAAACTTTCTGCGTGCAGGTGCCCTGGGGCGATGTTAATCTCCAGCTTCGCGCCCGGTGGCAGAATGTCTTTCAGGGCGGCGGCATCTATGGCGATCAGTTCGAACAGATGCTGGGTGAGGGGAACAATCAGATTCTGAGCTTCGGCAAAACTGATAAAGGCATCAGGGGGAATATTGCCTGCAGTCGGATGTGACCAGCGCATGAGCACTTCAACTCCGGCAATCTGCTGATTTTTGGCATCGACCACCGGCTGGTAAACCACATAAAACTGATGGTGCTTGATGGCAGAGAGGATCTCTTTCCCCGGTCGTGAGCGAATGGTCAGGATATAGAAGCACAGCAACCCGCCAATCAGACCGCAGGTCAGGCCTAACAGCAGCGCATAGAGCAAGTTATCGGTCCCCGAGGCGTTGCTATAAAGATAGACCTCAAGCGGAACGCCTTTGATCTTCACATGGCGTACCGCGGTGTCGGTAATATTGCTCAGCGCGAGCGGTTTGCTGCTGAACGTCGAGATTGCCGTTTTGCCGTTCACCACCAGCGCCACGCCGTTGTACGGAGTTTGTTTCGAGGAGTAAAGCACCCACGGCATTAAATTGGCGTTAATCGAGGCGAAGATGCCGCGATTTTCCAGCAGCGGGCTCTTAACCCACAGCACAAAGGCGGGCGTGGTGGGCATCATCGGCGTACCGGGGAGGATCCCCATGACGTGCGTTTTGTTCAGATCAAGATCCGGCACCAAATCTTTTAATGGCAGCGACATTTGTCCGGTAGCGGAAGAACAGTAGGCAATATGATCTTTCACCAGCAAAAACGCGCGGACGTTCATGCTGAAGGCGGCGCGTGCGGTCAGCTCAGATGACACATCGTCACACGGGCTCATGGTCAGCGGCTGGAGTGAATCCATGGTAACGAGAATTTGGCGAAAATAACCGTTCAGGTAGTTCTGCAGGCTTGAGATGGTGGTATCGAACTGTACCGCGCGACGATGATGAAAAATAGAAAACTGGATCACCCCGGCAAGCAGAGCAATCATCAGGCCAGCGACAACGCTGGAAGAGATAATATGGCGGTTAATCGACGAATAACGAGTGAACATGCAACTTCTCTATGCTACGGAACTTCAAAGAAAAGAATACTGATGAAGCATAAAAAAAGCACTGCCGGAGCAGTGCTTTTTTTATGCTTACCGTCAGCCAAGGGAAACCGACGGTAAACCTCATTACGAACGACTCAGGACACGGCGAGCTTCGTTGTAACGCTTGTTCCAGTAAGGTTCATTCATGCTGGAAATGGTCACACCGCTGCTGGTGGATGCATGAACGAACTGATTATTACCAATATAGATGCCGACGTGGCGACCGGTAGAACCGGCACGGAACAGCACTAAATCACCGGTGCGCAGCTGACTGCGTTTAACGGATTTACCCGTTTCCTGCTGTTCCCAGGTAGAACGCGGCAACTCTAAACCGAACTGTTCACGGAAGGTACGCTGCACGAAGCTGGAACAATCGATACCGCGTTTCGTGTCGCCACCCAGACGATAACGAACGCCTTTCCAGCCTGCGTATTGATCCATCAAACGTGATTTCACGTCGAGGTTACGCACCATATTTTCAAATTCATCCTGAGAGGCTTGCAGTGACGAGGCATCTTCGGTGCCCACAGCATGCGTCTCAGAATGCATGTTCTTTGCGGTATTACTGGTTGAACTACATGCAGAAAGCAGAACCGCAACTGCTACCGCTGGAATCGCTCGCAAGATATATCTCAAAATCGGCTGAGATTTGACCATTTTCGTTGTTTTCCCTTGAAGTCCTTAACGACCGTAGCCGTTATAAAAAATGCCAAACGCGTCTGAGACTAAATACACGCATTCAATGAGACAATTCTTTGAATTCAGTTTTGTGGTGCAGCGCACAAACTTTAATTTATGACAACAATAATTGCTCTTTGAAACGACAAACGCGAATGAGATTACCTTAACGAAAGCGGCATTGCGAGCGCTTTTGGCCGATTTTTTATAAGAAATAGTGATACACAAAGTTAAAATTTGTGAATGGGTAAAAATTCAGCGTTAGCGGGTAAAAAATCAGCAACCCATTCATTATTAGAGTGAATATTGTGACCGGAAGATGACGTTATTGAGAAGTTAATAAAAAATAAAAAGAGGGCGTTTGCCCTCTTTTTGGAATGCCAGATGGAAAGGTTATTTAATGACCTGATTTGCGTTTGGTGAAATAGGGTAAATTTCGCTCAAATAACCTAATCGCCATATCGCTTAATGGCGTCATCAGCACCCACGGCACGCCAATCAAAACGGCGGTGAGGGATCCGACGGCGATATCGGTAAACCAATGGGCGCCGATCATGACCCGAGGAAAGGCAAAAACCACAAAAATAACCAGTGAAATAAGGAATGCGCAGCGGCCAAAATAGCGCCACATAAATGCGGAAAATATCAGCAGCATCATTCCGTGATCGCCCGGGAAGCTATCGCGGGAACCGTCTTTGGTGGAGAAGTCAATAAAATCACTGACGCGGTGTACGCCCGGTACGGAAACCGACGGGCTACTGCGCGTGACGGGCAGCAGATTCTGCGCCAGCTGGTTGACGATCACCGCCGCCAGCAGCATCACCAGGCCAATAATGACAATACGACGGCGACCGTTGCTATCCTCTTTCAGCCAGAAACTCAGCATCAGGCAGCCCATTGCCAGCAGCGAGCAGCCGTCAAAGGCGCGGTTGTTGATGATGGCTAAAAACCATGCGTAGCCGAGATTGTCGGCGCTCAGTCCCTGGTTGAAAAAATGGAAAATCGCCAAATCAAGGCTCGACCACAGCCCGTGGTTCGCCGGCAGGAACCACGACATAAAAAGCGCCACGCCAGCGGCGTTAAGCAACAAAATTAAGGAAAAACGTCTACTCATCGTCATATTCACCGCAGTTAGTCTCGGCGCAAACCTTAGCGGTATCACCCTAAACGAAGTTTCAACAGCGCCGATTGTAGTGAATTCCAGTCACTTTCAGCGTCGTTAATCAGTTCAATGCGGCTATCGGGTGGGGCGACGTTTTGCGTTTCGATATGCAGGTCTGCCCCCTGACGGTTAATACGCACCAGGCCTTCAGGGATGCGCATCACGGCCTTTAGCCTGGCTACCGGGGCGAGTCGCGCCCACTCCAGCAGGCCGATGGTGTCAAAGGTGGTCTCGGCATCAAAAATCCAGCCGCAGGCGTAGTAGCCTTGCCCCTGGTTCACGCTGCGACGCCAGCGCTGATGCTCAGGCAGGCTTAACGCGGCCAGACCCTTGTTCGAGGGATGCGAGTGAGCATGAGCGGCGCTGGCTTTCAGTTCAACCCGATTGCGGCGAGGAGTATCAAGCAGGGCGACGTCAATATTGCCCTGGGTTGCGTCAACGCGCAGACGCTCGCCGCCGTTCTCCTGCCACCATTCCGCCATTGCCCGTTGGCTTTCTGCCGTGGCGCGGTCGGCTTTATTGCTGACGATGATATCGGCAGACGCCAGCTGATCGCGGAAATTTTCGTTATGCCGGATCTTTTCGTCCAGCAACTGGCGTGGGTCCATCACGCAGAGCGTGGCTTGCAGGTCGATCCACGGCTCATAAACCGGCGCGGTGAGCAGATCGAGAATCTGCTTCGGATGGCCCAGACCGGTTGGCTCAATCAACAAGCGATCCGGTTTCCCCTGGCGCAGCAGCGTGTTTAAGCCGACCTGCATCGGCAGGCCGTTGACGCAGCACATGCAGCCACCGGGAATTTCCTTCAGCAGTGCGCCGCTGTCGGCCAGCAGCGCGCCATCAATGCCCACCTCGCCAAACTCGTTGACCAGCACGGCCCATTTTTCATCGGCGGGTTTATGGGCCAGCAGGTGCAGAATAGAGGTTGTTTTACCGCTGCCGAGAAAGCCGGTGATCAGATTGGTTTTAGTCACGAAAACTCCGGGATGAAAGAGAACAGTGTTACCTGGAGCACTTTATCCTGGCGAAAACGGGATCAAAAGAGAAGTCCTGAAGCGGGCCAGAGATTAAATGGCCCGTTTGGTGGCCGGAAAGGTTAACGATTGAGCGCCGTCAGCACCGCCTGGCGCGCACCCTCCCGGACAAGACTGTGCCAGGCTTCTTCCACGGCCTGCACAAACTGCGGGTTGGCGGGCAGGTCGCTGCCGAAGATTTCTTGCAGCGTCAGCAGGGCCGCCACGCGGTTCTCATCATGGCTGGTTTCGACGATAGCACGAATTTTCTCGGCCAGCGGATCGCGAATATCAATGGCATTACCCATATCATCCACGCCGCTCACGTAGCGCATCCAGGCCGCCACGCCCAGCGCCAGCAGCGGCCAGCGGCTGCCCTGTTTTAGGTGAATACGAATACCGTCGAGCAGGCGCTGCGGCAGCTTCTGACTGCCGTCCATGGCGATTTGCCAGGTGCGATGCTGGAGCGCCGGGTTGCTGAAACGCGCGATCAGGCTGTCGGCATAGGCGCCGAGGTCTACGCCGGAAATGCGCAGGGTCGGCGCTTGTTCTGCCATCATCAGGTGACGTGCGGCGCGGCGGTAGGAAGCGTCCTGCATACAGTCGCTGATGTGCGCATAGCCCGCCAGGTAACCGAGGTAGGCGAGGAAGGAATGGCTGCCGTTGAGCATCCGTAGCTTCATCTCTTCCCACGGCAGTACGTCGTCAACCAGCTGCGCACCCACGCTGCCCCAGTCCGGACGCCCTGCGACGAAGTTATCTTCAATGACCCACTGAATAAACGGTTCGCAGCTGATGGCGCAAGGGTCTTCCACGCCAAGCTCGCGGGTGATTTCCGCCAGCGACGCGTCGGTGGCAGCCGGAACGATACGATCAACCATGGTCCCGGGGAAGCTGACCTGTTCGGCAATCCAGCTTGCCAGCTGTGGATCGCGTTTAGCGGCCATGTCCAGCACCGCGTTTTTCACCACGTGGCCGTTGTCGGGAATGTTATCGCAGGAGAGAACGGTGAATGCCGGCAGGCCGCGCTCGCGGCGGCGGTGCAGCGCTTCGACAAGGATCCCCGGCGCGGAATGCGGCTCGTCAGGCGATTGCAGATCGTGGACGATCCTCGGCTGGGTCAGATCCAGATGCCCGGTGGCCGGATCGATGCAATAGCCTTTTTCGGTAATGGTCAGAGAGACAATCGCCACCTGGGGTTCGCAGAACTTTTCGATGATCGCCGCCAATGAATCGAGCTTTGCGTTCAGACACTCTTTTACCGCGCCGATAATAATCGGCTGGTTACCTGCCGCACTTTTCTCCATGACGGTAAACAGATGATCCTGCTGACGCAGCTGGCTCATCAGCTGGTCACCGCTGAACAGGCTGATTTCGCAGATTCCCCAGTCGCCGCCGTGCTGATTCAGCACCCGGTTGGTCAACAGCGCCTGGTGCGCGCGGTGAAAGGCGCCAAAACCGAAATGCACAATTCGCGAACGTAGCTGTTGTCTATCATATTGAGGTAACTGCACGTTGGCGGGGAGGGCGCACGAGGCGATTGTCTTCATTGTCTATACATCCGATTAACGATTAATTAACGTCGCCAGTGTAAAGTTATATGACAGCAAATTGAATTGGTGTGCCGTATTTATCGCGTTACTGTGAGCTGGATCAATCAATCCAGGCGGATTATTTGACGCTCCGGCAGAAACATGTATGGTAGTCGTCATTAACAGCGATTTTATTGGTATAACAACTTTAGAGGTGAGGCAATGGAACAAACCTGGCGTTGGTACGGCCCGAACGATCCGGTATCTCTTGATGATGTGCGTCAGGCTGGCGCTACCGGCGTAGTCACGGCATTGCACCATATCCCGAACGGTCAGGTATGGCCGGTTGAAGAAATCAAAGCGCGTCAGGCGCTGTTGGCGGAAAAAGGGCTGACCTGGTCTGTCGTCGAAAGTATTCCGGTGCATGAAGATATCAAAACCGGTTCTGGCCAGTACCAGACCTGGATTGCTAACTATCAGCAAAGCATCCGCAACCTGGCGGAATGCGGTATCGACACCGTATGCTACAACTTCATGCCGATCCTCGACTGGACGCGTACCGACCTTGAGTACACCCTGGAAGACGGCTCTAAGGCGCTGCGTTTTGACCAGATCGCGTTTGCGGCCTTCGAGCTGCATATCCTGAAACGCGAAGGCGCTGAAGCGGATTACTCCGCGGAAGAACAGCGTCAGGCGCTGGAATATTTCAACGCGATGAGCGAAGCGGAAGTCACTAAACTGACCCGTAACATCATTGCCGGCCTGCCGGGAGCGGAAGAGGGCTATACCCTTGACCAGTTCCGCGCGCGTCTGGCCGAGTACGATCACATCAGCAAAGATCAGCTGCGTGAAAACATGGCCGTGTTCCTGCGTGCGATTGTGCCGGTGGCGGAAGAAGTTGGCGTGCGCCTTGCCGTGCACCCGGACGATCCGCCGCGCCCGATCCTCGGCCTGCCGCGTATTGTCTCTACCATCGAAGATATGCAGTGGCTGAAAGACACCGTTAACAGCATTAATAACGGTTTCACCATGTGCACCGGTTCTTACGGCGTACGCGCCGATAATGACCTGGTGAAAATGATTGAAACCTTCGGCGACCGTATCCACTTCACGCACCTGCGCTCTACCTGCCGTGAAGACAACCCGAAAACCTTCCACGAAGCCGCGCATCTGCAGGGCGACGTGAACATGGTTGCCGTGGTTGACGCGATTCTGACCGAAGAACAGCGCCGTAAGAAAGCGGGCGACCTGCGTCCGATTCCGATGCGCCCTGACCACGGTCACCAGATGCTGGACGACCTTAAGAAGAAAACCAACCCGGGCTACTCCGCGATTGGTCGTCTGAAAGGTCTGGCGGAAGTGCGCGGCGTTGAGCTGGCGCTGAAAATGACCAAGTTCCGCGACCTGCTGTAAAGACGATTTTCCCGTCCTGACTCTCTTCTCTGAGGGGAGTCAACCGCCGCGGAGCCCTTGGGCCTCGAGTGTGCGCCGTGCGGTTTTTCTCTCTGCTCCTGGAGGGAGGGGGAATACGGCAAGTATAAAAAAGGACAGCCATTTGGCTGTCCTTTTCTTTTGCGCTGTGAAAACCCGCGCTTAGTCCGCGCGACCCATATAGCGTTTTTCTTCGATATGGATGCGAATTTTCTCACCGGCGGTCAGGTACTCAGGCACCTGCACAACCAGACCGGTGGTCAGGGTCGCGGGTTTAGTGCGAGAACTGGCGGATGCGCCTTTGATGCCCGGCGCGGTTTCAACGATTTCCAGATCGACCGTCTGCGGCAGTTCCAGCGCCAGCACCTGGCCGTCCCACAGCAGCACCTGCATGTCCGGCATACCGCCTTCCGGGATAAACTGCAGCTCTTCAGCAATCTGGTCGTGGGAGAAGATATACGGGGTATAGTCTTCTTTATCCATGAACACGTATTCGTTGCCGTCGATATAGGAGAAGTCAACGAAGCGGCGGTTCAGGGTCACGGTATCGACCATGTCGTCGCCTTTGAAGCGTTCTTCAACTTTCAGACCGGTGCTGACGTCAGAAAAACGCATTTTGTACAGCGTTGCTGCGCCACGGGCGCTCGGTGACTGAATATCAATGTTTTTTACAATCAGCAGTTTGCCGTTGTAATTCAGCACCATACCTTTTTTAATTTCGTTCGCTCTTGGCATTGCAATTATCCTGTGAAATAGGGGGCTAAAATATCGCGTAAAAGTACTCGTGCCGGGCGTTTCAGGCAAGCGGAATTAAAGGCTTTTGCTAACCCTCATGAAAAGGTGGTACTGTGCGCCACAACCACCTTGTCACCTTCAATAGAGAACCCGCGATGGAATGTCGTCCGGACTGCGGGGCTTGCTGCACTGCACCTTCTATATCCAGCCCGATTCCCGGTATGCCCAACGGCAAACCGGCTAACACGCCCTGCGTGCAGTTGGATGAGAATCAGCGCTGTAAAATCTTTACTTCTCCCCTGCGCCCGAAGGTGTGCGCAGGGCTCCAGCCCGCGCGCGACATGTGCGGCGCCAGCCGACAAGAGGCAATGACCTGGCTTCTGCATCTTGAAGCGCTGACGGCGCCCTAAACGTCTTTAATGCGCATCAGACAGCCGATGGTGCCGACGCACAGCACCAGCGCAATCCAGAATACGGTGTGGTAGTTCCAGATTTCTGCTACGACCCCTGCCAGTGAACCGGCGATAATCCAGCCTACGCGTGAGGTGTTAGCGTACAGCGTCGTGGCAGACCCGGCCTGGCCAGGCATCAGATCCTGGAAGTAGAGCATGCCAATCCCGCCGAGAATACCGATATAAATGGCGTTCAGCAGCTGCATCGCCAGCAGCAGCGCCGGGCTGTTGAAGGTCAGCATACCGATATAGAAGCATAGCCCCGCAACCGCCGCGACGCGCATCAGGAAGCGTTTACCCAGCCGTTTGGCAAAGTAGCCCGCAATCAGCATCGTCGGGATTTCCAGCCCGGCGGCGGTGCCCATCATCACCCCGGCCAGCTTTTCCGGCAGGTGCAGCTCGTTGATGATGTAAAGCGGCATGTTGATAATGTAGAGGCTGTTGGTTCCCCACATCAGGGTACAGATGACAAACAGCAGCAACGCATCTTTGCGGTTGGTGCGCGGCGCCTGAATCGCACCGCTAACGGCCACTTTCTCTTTGCGCATGGTCGGCAGAAACAGCCAGACCATCGCACCACACACCACAAACGCCACCGCCGCAGACAGATACATCACCGTGAAACCGAAACCCATCGCCAGCGCATAGGCCAGCGGTGGGCCGATCACCCACGCCAGCGACACCTGGGCGCGCATGATGGAACTGAACATCACCGCTTCACGACCGGTTTTATCCGCATGCTCACGGGCGAGGGCAAACATCTGCGGGTTGGCGGTAGAGCCGAAGCTGCTGAGGAACACGCCAACGAACAGCAAAATGAAGTAGTTGCGGTTCCAGGCGAACAGCGCGCAGGCCAGCACGCCCAGCAGGCAGCAGAAGACGATCAGGTTTTTGCGGTCGCCGCGTTTATCCGAATAGCCTGCCAGAAACTGGCTGACGAAAATGCCGATCACCGCGCTGCCGGTAAAGAAAAAACCGACCATCGCCGGGCGGACGTGGACCTCATTACTGAGAAACAGGCTCAGCGTCGGCGTTTGCAGCGCACCGGCAATACCGGTTAAAAACGCGACGATCAAAAATGAGGTCGAAGTGAAATCAAGCGATCGCCGTGGGGCGGCGGCGGTACTGTTTTGCATGGTGTTGTATCGGTCACTGTAGGAGAGGCGGCGAGTTTACGCCGCGAGCCAGATAATGAACAGTCACCTAAATCAAATTTGGCACGGAAAATTAAAAACGCATTTCAAAAAACGAGCTTACATCATGCTGAAGTGATGGCGAGGAGCGTCATTCTGCTTCAGCAAATGTGGCAATAATGCTAACGAAATGTGCTGTGGATCTAATTTATGCGATCAATTTGCCAGCAAAACTTGCAGGCTGATTAAGAAAGGCACAGAATTATTGAAACGTTTCAGCGTCGTCTTCCGCGCTAATCCAGCCAGGTACGACGATTTTTTCTCACAAAAGCTGAATCGATTCAATTCGGCGAGCGAGGGGAACCATGTTCCAGTTAACTGTTCAGGATATCCATCCCGGCCAGCAGGCCGCAAATAAAGAAGAGGCTATTCGCCAGGTTGCCGCTGCGCTGGTGAGCGCGGGTAACGTCGCGGACGGCTACGTCGCCGGTATGCTGGCGCGTGAGCAACAAACCTCCACGTTTTTAGGCAACGGTATTGCGATTCCGCACGGCACCACCGATACCCGCGATCAGGTGCTGAAAACCGGCGTACAGGTTTATCAGTTTCCGCAGGGCGTCACCTGGGGTGAAGGGCAGACCGCCTATGTCGCTATTGGTATTGCCGCCAGCTCCGACGAGCACCTTGGCCTGCTGCGTCAGCTGACGCACGTGCTGAGCGATGACGCGGTGGCTGAACAGCTGAAGACCGCCACCACCGCGGAAGAACTTCGCGCCTTGTTGATGGGTGAAAAACAGAGCGAAGCGCTGAAGCTGGACAACGACATGCTGTCTCTGGACGTTGCCGCCAGCGATCTGGTGACCTTACAGGCGCTGAACGCCGCGCGCCTGAAAGAAGCCGGTGCTGCGGATGCGAACTTCGTGGCGAAAGCGATCAATGAGCAGCCGCTGAATCTGGGCCAGGGTATCTGGCTGAGCGACAGCGCGGAAGGCAACCTGCGCAGCGCTATCGCGGTCAGCCGTGCGGCCGCGCCGTTTGCTGTAGGCGAGGAAACGGTTTCCGTGCTGCTCACCGTGGCGATGGCCGATGCCCAGCCGACCGCCGTGCTGAATCGCCTGGTCAACCTGCTGCTGGACAACAAAGCTGAACGTCTGCTGAAAGCCGACGCAGCCACGCTGCTGGCATTGCTGACCAGCGATGATGCGGCGGCTGACGATGTGCTGAGCGATGAGTTTGTCATTCGTAACGAGCATGGTTTGCACGCCCGTCCGGGCACCATGCTGGTGAATACCATTAAACAGTTTAACAGTGACATCACCGTGACTAACCTCGACGGCAGCGGTAAACCGGCGAACGGCCGCAGCCTGATGAAAGTGGTTGCGTTGGGTGTCAAAAAAGGTCATCGCCTGCGCTTTACCGCCCAGGGTGAGGACGCTCGTCAGGCGCTGGACGCTATTGGCGAAGCCATTGCTTCAGGCCTTGGGGAGGGCGCATAAATGAGCAGAAGAGTAGCCACAATTACCTTAAACCCGGCCTATGATTTGGTAGGGTTCACGCCAGAAATCGAACGCGGCGAAGTCAACCTGGTGCGAACCACCGGGCTGCACGCGGCGGGTAAGGGCATCAACGTGGCCAAAGTGCTGAAAGATCTCGGCATCGATGTGACCGTCGGCGGCTTCCTGGGGAAAGACAACCAGGACGGTTTTCAGCAGCTGTTCAGCGAGCTGGGTATTGCCAACCGTTTCCAGGTGGTGCAGGGCCGCACGCGCATTAACGTTAAGCTGACCGAAAAAGACGGCGAAGTCACCGACTTTAACTTCTCCGGCTTCGAAGTCACACCGGCGGACTGGGAGCGTTTTGTCAACGATTCCCTGAGCTGGCTGGGCCAGTTCGACATGGTGTGCGTCAGCGGCAGCTTGCCGGCCGGCGTCAGCCCGGAAGCGTTCACCGACTGGATGACCCGTCTGCGCAGCCAGTGCCCTTGCATTATTTTCGACAGCAGCCGCGAAGCGCTGGTTGCGGGTCTGAAGGCCGCGCCGTGGCTGGTTAAGCCAAACCGTCGCGAGCTGGAGATCTGGGCAGGCCGCAAGCTGCCTGAAATGAAAGACGTGATCGATGCCGCCCACGCGCTGCGTGAGCAGGGTATCGCCCACGTGGTGATCTCCCTCGGTGCGGAAGGCGCGCTGTGGGTGAATGCCTCCGGCGAGTGGATTGCAAAGCCGCCGTCAGTGGAAGTGGTTAGCACCGTAGGGGCTGGGGATTCAATGGTTGGCGGTCTGATTTATGGCCTGCTGATGCGCGAATCCAGCGAGCATACCCTGCGCCTTGCCACCGCCGTTGCGGCGTTAGCGGTAAGCCAGAGCAACGTTGGCATTACCGATCGTACCCAGTTGGCCGCGATGATGGCGCGTGTCGACCTGAAACCTTTTAACTAACAGCAGGGGAGAGGCGTATGAAAACGCTGCTGATTATCGATGCCAAACTCGGACAGGCTCGTGCTTATATGGCGAAGACCCTGCTGGGCGCGGCGGCGCAGAAAGCGCGCCTGGAGTTAATTGATAACCCAAACGATGCGGACCTGGCAATCGTGCTGGGCTCCACGCTGCCAGCCGATACCGCGCTGGTAGGCAAACAGGTTTACCTTGGTGATATTAACCGTGCGGTTTCCCACCCGGAACTGTTCCTGAGCGAAGCCAAATCGCACGCGCTGCCCTACGAAGCGCCGGCGCAGGCCGAGCCGACGGCTACCGGCGCGGTGAAGCGTATTGTCGCGGTGACCGCATGCCCAACCGGCGTTGCGCACACCTTTATGGCGGCAGAAGCGATTGAAACTGAAGCGAAAAAGCGTGGCCTGTGGGTGAAAGTAGAAACCCGCGGTTCCGTGGGCGCTGGCAATGCGATTACGCCGGAAGAAGTTGAACAGGCTGACCTGGTTATCGTGGCGGCGGATATCGAAGTGGATCTGGCGAAATTTGCCGGTAAGCCGATGTATCGCACCACTACCGGTCTGGCGCTGAAGAAAACCGCGCAGGAGCTGGACAAAGCCATGGTTGAGGCCAAGCCCTACCAGCCTGCTGGCCAGAGCAAATCACCTGCCGATGCGGCCAAAAAAGAGAGTGGTGGCGGCGCATATCGTCACCTGCTGACCGGCGTGTCCTACATGCTGCCGATGGTGGTGGCGGGCGGTCTGTGTATTGCGCTCTCCTTCGCGTTTGGTATTAAAGCCTTTGAAGTCAAAGGCACGCTGGCCGCGGCGCTGATGCAGATCGGCGGTGGTTCCGCCTTTGCCCTGATGGTACCGGTGCTGGCAGGCTTCATTGCCTTCTCCATCGCTGACCGTCCGGGTCTGACGCCGGGTCTTATCGGCGGTATGCTGGCGGTGAGCGGCGGATCCGGCTTTATCGGCGGTATCATTGCCGGTTTCCTTGCGGGTTATGTAGCGAAGCTTATCAGTACTAAGCTGAAGCTGCCGCCGAGCATGGAAGCGCTGAAACCGATTCTGATCATTCCGCTGGTTTCGAGCCTGATTGTCGGCCTGGCCATGATCTACCTGATCGGTACGCCGGTTGCGGCGCTGCTGAACTGGCTGACCCACTGGCTGCAAACCATGGGCACCGCCAACGCGGTCCTGCTGGGCGCTATCCTGGGAGCGATGATGTGTACCGACATGGGTGGCCCGGTGAACAAAGCGGCATATGCGTTCGGCGTAGGCCTGCTGTCTACCCAGACCTATGCGCCGATGGCGGCGATTATGGCTGCCGGTATGGTTCCCCCGCTGGCGATGGGTATCGCCACGCTGGTTGCGCGTAACAAGTTCGACAAAGGTCAACGTGAAGGCGGCAAAGCGGCGCTGGTGCTGGGTCTGTGCTTTATCTCTGAAGGGGCGATTCCGTTCGCTGCCCGTGACCCGATGCGCGTTCTGCCTTGCTGTATCGTTGGCGGCGCGGTGACCGGCGCTATCTCAATGGCGGTAGGCGCGAAGCTGATGGCACCGCACGGTGGTCTGTTTGTTCTGCTGATTCCTGGCGCTATCACGCCGGTACTGGGCTACCTGATTGCGATTGTTGCGGGTACGCTGGTGGCGGGCCTCTCTTACGCGGTGCTGAAGCGCCCGGAAGGCGAAGTTGCGGTAAAAGCGTAAGCGTTCAGTCAATGTGAAAAAGGGCCGATGATTCGGCCCTTTTTTTACGCCTGATGGCGGCTACGCCTTATCATGCCTACCCGAATCTGTAGGCCCGGTAAGCGCAGCGCCACCGGGCAATCAAGCCGCCGCGGACTCAGCCTGCTGCGCTTTCAGCCACGCAATTTCTTCCGCCCAGATATCCGGATTAATGGTTTCCAGCACCAGCGGGATACCGTCAAAACGGTCATCCTGCATGATAAAGCGGAACGCGTCGTGGCCGATGTTACCTTCGCCCAGGCTGTGGTGGCGGTCAACGCGGCTGCCGAACTCGCTTTTGGCGTCGTTCAGGTGCATGCCGCGCAGGTACTGGAAGCCGACGATACGTTCAAACTCGGCGAAGGTGTCCGCGCAAGCCTCCGTGGTGCGCAGATCGTAGCCCGCGGCAAAGGCGTGGCAGGTATCGATGCACACGCCAACGCGCGACTTGTCTTCTACGCCGTCAATGATCGCCGCCAGATGCTCAAACTTAAAACCGAGGTTACTGCCCTGGCCGGCGGTGTTCTCGATCACCGCCGTCACGCCTTCGGTTTGCGCCAGCGCGATGTTGATAGACTCGGCAATTCGCGCCAGACATTTGTCTTCATCGATCTGCAACAGGTGGCTGCCCGGATGGAAGTTCAGCAGCGTCAGCCCCAGTTGCTGACAGCGCGTCAGCTCATCAATAAAGGCTTCACGGGATTTCTCCAGCGCCTCTTCAACCGGGTGGCCGAGGTTAATCAGGTAGCTGTCGTGCGGCAGAATTTGCGCTGGCGTGTAGTGATACTTCTCGCAGGCGGCTTTGAAGTCGTCGATAACCTCAGTGGTTAACGGCGCGGCGCGCCACTGGCGCTGATTTTTGGTGAACAGGGCGAAGGCTGTCGCTTCAATTTCCGCGGCGCGAATGGCGGCGTTAGCCAGGCCGCCAGCGGCGCTGACGTGCGCTCCGATATATTTCATCATTGATTCCCTAAATAGTTCGAACTGCAGGAGGGCGACGCCCAGGCATGAAGCGGGTAACTCGCACCTCACGCGGCTGCAACTTGAAATATGACGGGAAAAACCCGCCATACTCAAAAGGGGAGAGTATAGCGGGTTCGGGGGGGTTAGTCGTTGTCGATTATGCCATCAGGTAATGAATCGCGAAGTTAATCGCACCGCCACCCACAATCAGCCAGATGAACAGTACCAGCGCCATCATCAGCGGTTTTGCACCGGCTTTTTTCAGTGCGCTAACGTGAGTGGTCACACCCAGCGCCGCCATGGCCATTGCCAGCAGGATGGTGTCCAGCGTAATCAGCATCTGCACAATGCTGTTGGGCAGCAGGTGGAACGAGTTAAAGATAGTGACCACGATGAACATGATGGCAAACCATGGGATCGTGATTTTACTTTTCTGCGACGCGCCTGCCGGAGCCAGCTGTTTTACACGCGCTGCCATAAACAGCAGGAACGGAGCCAGCATCATTACGCGCAGCATTTTGGCAATCACCGCCGCGTTTTCTGTTTCTGGCGTCACCGCGTGACCGGCTGCCACCACCTGTGCAACTTCGTGCATGGTAGAACCGATGTAAATACCGTAGGTTTCAGGCGTAAACCAGTGCGCCAGCAGCGGGTACATTGCCGGGTAGATAAAGATAGCCAGCGTCCCGAAAATGACTACCGTCGCGACCGCTACGGTCACTTTGCTCGCCTCGGCTTTAACAACAGGCTCGGTTGCCAGTACCGCCGCAGCACCGCAGATGCTGCTACCAGCACCAATCAGCCAGCTGGTGTGTTTGTCCAGACCGAACACTTTCTGTCCGAGCCAGCAGGCCATCATAAAGGTACTGCACAGCGTCAGCGCGTCGATAATAATTCCGCTTACGCCCACGTCCGCAATCTGGGCGAAGGTCAGACGGAAGCCGTAAAGAATGATGCCCAGACGCAGTAAATGCTGTTTGGCGAACAGTACGCCGCCGTCGCACGACTGCCAGAGTTTCGGGTAAATCGTGTTACCAATCACCATCCCAAACAGGATGGCCAGCGTCAGTGCGCTCATACCGACGCCTGCTACGGCCGGAATATTACCGATCCAGACTGCTGCGCCGGTAATGACGGCGCTAAGTGCGAGCCCAGGGATAAAATGTTTGATACCGCGATGATGATGCGTTTCTAAGGTGACCTGTGTCATAACCTTCTCCTTTGTCTGGCTAAAAGGTTACGCCCGGCTGGTTAAAAGGTAAAATTGATTATATATTTATAATTAATCGTAATAACTGGTAAGGGCGGCTCTTGCGGGCTGAAAACATATGCATATCACGCTGCGGCAATTAGAAGTTTTTGCGGAAGTGCTGAAAAGCGGTTCGACGACACAGGCTTCGCAGATGTTGGCGCTGTCGCAGTCGGCGGTCAGCGCGGCGCTCACCGACCTTGAGGGTCAGCTCGGCGTTCAGCTGTTCGACCGCGTCGGCAAGCGGCTGGTGGTCAATGAACACGGACGTCTGCTGTATCCGCGTGCGCTGGCGTTGCTGGAGCAGGCGGGCGAAATTGAACAGCTGTTTCGTGAAGATAACGGCGCCATCCGCGTTTATGCGAGCAGTACCATCGGCAACTACATTTTGCCGGGGGTTATCGCCCGTTACCGCAAAGATTTCCCTTCATTACCGCTGGAGCTGAGCGTAGGCAACAGCCAGGACGTGATTAACGCGGTGGCCGATTTCCGCGTCGATATCGGCCTGATTGAGGGGCCGTGCCATTCGGCGGATATTATCGCCGAGCCGTGGCTGGAGGATGAGCTGGTGGTGTTCTCCGCGCCAGACAGCGCCTGGCTACAGGGCGAGGTCACGCTGGATAAGCTGGCGAGGGTGCCGTGGATCCTGCGTGAGAAAGGCTCTGGTACGCGTGAAATCGTTGATTATTTACTGCTTTCACATCTGCCGCAGTTCCAGATGGGGATGGAGCTGGGTAACTCAGAGGCCATTAAGCACGCGGTGCGCCACGACCTGGGCCTCAGCTGTCTGTCGCGGCGGGTGATTGCCGAGCAGCTCGAGGCCGGTACGCTGAAGGAGGTGACTATCCCACTGCCGAAGCTGAGCCGCACGCTGTGGCGCATTCATCATCGACAAAAACACCTGTCTAAGGCGCTACAGCGTTTTCTGCACTACTGTGAGGGTTAAGAAATTGCACGGGCGCTAACCCGTGCTGTTCGCAGATGCTGGCGGTTCTGGCGTAATGCCATGTCCCCCACGGAAACGGCTCCCAGCAGCGAATATAGCGATCCGGGCTGAAATAGCTGAAGTGCAGAAACAGGGTGAGCGCGTTGAGGGTGAAGAGTAACCCCAGCGTCAGCCAGGCGATGGCGGTGATTAACCGGCGGGCGAGCGGGATGGGCAGAGTGGCAGACAAAAAGAGTTTTACATTACCCAGCACGCAGAACAGCAGCATGGCCGGCCCGCAGGCAACAAAACTGGCCTGGAACGGGTTCAGCGACCAGAAGCCCGGCATATGGATGAGCTGAAGCAGCGCAAAATAGTCGCCCGCCAAATATAGCGAATATCCCGTCAGGGCAGGAAGAAAAACGGCGATACCGAGGTAGGTCCACCCGTCAGGTGCTGGCTCTGTTATGGTGGGTGCTGAGGGTTTGCGCATTCGTTATTTCACTTCTGCTGCAGGCGAGGGCCGGGAAATGGCATAGCCAAAATGTGGGCACCAATCGCTGTTTTTAACATACATGTAGGTTGTACGGTTTCTGCTACGACTGTAACAGACGCCAAATTGCGGCGTTTTGTAGTGGACTATCGTCTGGTGTCGCATAACGCAAACGCCGATTGACCATAGCGGAGCCATCCCCAGGCAAAGCAGAATCGCCCATATAGCGAGGCGCTCAGCGGACCTGTTTTCCGCGATGCGGCTGCCAGCGCTAAAGATGAGAAGGATCAATCCGATAAATAGCGCGCCGGAGAAGAACGCGCCGTCATCATCGGTGATGTAATCGGGCCTGAAATACCAGTCATCGAATGCCCAGATCGTCTGGAAAAGCCCGATATTCATGAGAATCAGGCCGAGGATGGTTGTACTAACCCACTCGAGCGCCGATGCGTTTTTACGTTTCTGCCGTCCTTTGCGTTTCATTTCCCGTTCCTTCCCCGTTCACCAACGCGATTCTGCGTATTATTTCCGCCGTTTGTGCATCGATTTGTGCGAATCGCAGTTTTGTCCTTTACTAATAATCCAGAGGCAATCATGAAGGTCTCTTATAACTGCGCATTTCTACCGTGATATAGCGAAATCGTCTGCTACAATCGCGCCTCATTTTTTGGATGGATAGCATTTTCACATGGGTTCCGAAACGAAAACCACACAAGCGCCCGCGTTACGTCGCGAACTCAAGGCGCGTCACCTGACGATGATCGCCATTGGCGGTTCTATCGGTACGGGGCTGTTTGTTGCGTCCGGCGCAACCATTTCTCAGGCGGGCCCGGGCGGCGCGCTGTTTTCCTATATTCTGATTGGCCTGATGGTTTACTTCCTGATGACCAGCCTGGGCGAACTGGCGGCTTATATGCCGGTATCCGGTTCTTTCGCCACCTACGGTCAGAACTATGTGGAAGAGGGCTTCGGCTTCGCGCTGGGCTGGAACTACTGGTACAACTGGGCGGTGACCATCGCCGTTGACCTGGTGGCCGCGCAGCTGGTGATGAGCTGGTGGTTCCCTGATACCCCAGGCTGGATCTGGAGCGCGCTGTTCCTGTGCGTCATTTTCTTGCTGAACTACATCTCTGTTAAGGGCTTCGGCGAAGCGGAATACTGGTTCTCGCTGATCAAAGTGGCGACCGTGATTATCTTCATCGTCGTTGGCATTATGATGATCCTCGGCATCTTCAAGGGGGCACAGCCGGTCGGCTGGAGCAACTGGACAACCGGCGACGCGCCGTTTGCCGGTGGCCTGTCGGCGATGATCGGCGTGGCGATGATCGTCGGTTTCTCCTTCCAGGGGACCGAACTTATCGGTATTGCGGCGGGCGAATCTGAAGATCCGGAGAAGAATATTCCGCGCGCGGTGCGTCAGGTGTTCTGGCGTATTCTGCTGTTCTATGTGTTCGCGATTCTGATCATCAGCCTGATCATTCCGTACACCGACCCAAGCCTGCTGCGAAATGACGTGAAAGATATCTCCGTCAGCCCGTTCACCCTGGTGTTCCAGCATGCGGGTCTGCTCTCTGCGGCAGCAATTATGAACGCGGTTATCCTGACGGCGGTACTGTCGGCGGGGAACTCCGGGATGTACGCTTCTACCCGTATGCTGTATACCCTGGCCTGTGACGGCAAAGCGCCGCGCATCTTCTCGAAGCTCTCCCGTGGCGGCGTGCCGCGTAACGCGCTGTATGCGACCACCGTGATTGCGGGCCTGTGCTTCCTGACGTCGATGTTTGGCAACCAGACCGTGTACCTGTGGCTGCTGAACACCTCCGGGATGACCGGCTTTATCGCCTGGCTGGGGATTGCGATTAGCCATTATCGCTTCCGCCGCGGTTACATTATGCAGGGTCACGATATTAACAACCTGCCGTACCGCTCCGGGTTCTTCCCGCTGGGGCCGATCTTCGCCTTCGTGCTGTGCCTGATTATCACGCTGGGCCAGAACTACGAAGCGTTCCTCGCCGATACCATCGATTGGGGCGGCGTCGCGGCGACCTATATCGGTATCCCGCTGTTCCTGGTTATTTGGTTCGGCTATAAGCTGACCCGTGGTACGCACTTTGTTCGCTATAGCGAAATGCACTTCCCGGAACGCTTTAAGAAATAGCGCGTCGGGTTCCCGGTGATAACAAAAACCTCTCTTCGGAGAGGTTTTTTTATGTGCGATGTTTTGTTACGTCTTGACATAACTTTAAACAATCTTAATTGATAATTATTATCATTACTTTTATCATCCATGCCCATACAAATGGATGAAGCCACTTCCTTATCCCGGTGAAGACGATACCGGAGGGACCAGCCACATCTGCATAAAAACAGACCGTCAGTCAGCGGTACCAAGCAGCATTTGTGAGTAAGACCCTTTTGTTTTAATTCAGTATTCACCTCATGGAGAAAGGAAATGTTTAGGTTAAACCCCATCGTTCGGGGCGGGCTGTGCGCGTCCGTTATGTCCCTGACGCTGCCCGCAGCGGCCGCAGATAATCATGAAGTGCTGGTCGTCACGGCAGCGGCTACCGAACAAAGCGTGAAGGATGCTCCCGCGAGTATCAGCGTCATTACCCAGGAAGACCTGCAGCGCAAGCCGGTGCAGAACCTGAAAGATGTGCTGAAAGAAGTGCCGGGCGTCCAGCTCACCAACGAGGGGGATAACCGTCAGGGCGTCAGCATTCGCGGCCTGGACAGCAGCTATACGTTGATTCTCATCGACGGTAAACGCGTTAACTCGCGTAATGCCGTCTTCCGCCACAACGACTTCGACCTGAACTGGATCCCGGTTGACGCCATCGAACGTATCGAAGTGGTGCGCGGCCCGATGTCTTCTCTCTACGGCTCCGATGCGCTGGGCGGCGTGGTGAATATCATCACCAAAAAAATCGGCGCGAAGTGGACCGGTTCCGTCACTGCCGATACCACCATTCAGGAACATCGCGATCGCGGCGATACCTGGAACGGCCAGTTCTTCACCTCCGGCCCGCTGGTGGACGGCGTGCTGGGCATGAAGGCGTTCGGGAGTCTGTCGAAGCGTGAAAAGGATAGTCCGCAGAGCTCGACGACCAGCACGACCGGCGAATCACCGCGCATTGAGGGCTACACCAGCCGCGATGGTAACGTGGAGTTTGCCTGGACGCCGAATGAAAATAACGACATCACCGCCGGTTACGGCTTCGACCGCCAGGATCGTGATTCCGATTCTCTTGACCGCAACCGTCTGGAGCGCCAGAACTACTCGCTGAGCCACAACGGGCGCTGGGACTTGGGTAACAGCGAACTGAAGTATTACGGCGAAAAGGTGGTCAACAAGAATCCGGGGAATAGCAGTAATATCACATCGCAAAGCAACACCATCGACGGCAAATACGTGCTGCCGCTGGGGGCGATTAATCAACTGGTGACCTTTGGCGGCGAATGGCGTCACGATAAGCTGAGCGATCCGGTCAACCTGACCGGCGGTTCCAGCAGCGAAACCTCCGCCAGCCAGTATGCGCTGTTCCTCGAAGACGAGTGGCGCATCTTCGAACCGCTGGCGCTGACCACCGGGATCCGCATGGACGATCACCAGACCTACGGCGATCACTGGAGCCCGCGTGCGTATCTGGTGTATAGCGCCACCGATACGCTAACGGTGAAAGGGGGCTGGGCAACCGCGTTTAAAGCGCCATCGCTGCTTCAGCTTAGCCCGGACTGGAGTTCCAACTCGTGCCGCGGCGGCTGTCGCATTGTCGGTAGCCCGGACCTGAAACCGGAAACCAGCGAAAGCTATGAAATCGGTCTTTATTACCAGGGGGAAGAAGGCTGGCTGGAAGGCGTGCAGGGTAGCGTCACCACTTTCCAGAACGATATCGACGATATGATTAACGTGAGCCGTACGCGCGATCGCAATGCCGCGCCGGGCTATCCGAACTTTGTCGGTTTTGATAACGGCGTGCCGGTCTTCTCCTACTATAACGTGAATAAAGCGCGTATTCGTGGTGTCGAAACCGAGCTGAAGGTACCGGTTGGCGACGCCTGGAAAGTGACGCTGAACTATACCTATAACGATGGTCGCGATCGGAGCAACGGTGCAGACAAGCCGCTACAGGAGCTGCCGTTCCATACCGCTAACGGGCGTCTGGATTGGACGCCGCTACAGGACTGGTCGTTCTATCTGGCGGCCCGCTATAACGGCAAGCAGCGTGCGGTGAGCGAAACCTCCAAAACGCCGGGCGGCTACACCACCTGGGATCTTGGCGGGTCATGGCAGGCAACCAAAGACGTTAAGCTGCGTGCGGGCATACTGAACCTGGGCGACAAAGATCTGTCGCGTGACGATTACAGCTACAACGAAGATGGCCGTCGCTACTTTATGGCGGTGGATTACCGCTTCTAACCTGTGATGATGGTCGTGCCGGATTTAACCCGGCGCGACCATATTGCGCGCTCGCGTAGGCCCGATAAGCGTAGCGTCATCGGGCAAGCTCGCTTACCAGTAGCTACGCCAGTTCTGCACCGCACGCGTGATTGCTTCCATCAGGAAGTAATCCCCCCAGCTACAGCACTCGTTGACCCCAATTCCACCTTTGAAGTAGTACACCGAATGCTTCAGCAGCCCCTGGCCCGGCGTATGCTCGCGATTCACATAACCATCGATCATATTGCCGATCATGCGTAGCGCCAGCGTTTCGTAGCTCTCCTTATCCGGATGCGTGGCCGGGAGATGTTTCACCAATTCCAGCAGCGCGCAGGCGACGATAGCGGCTGCCGAACTGTCGCGTTCGCTGGTGGGGTCGGTGAGCGCCAGATCCCAATAGCAGATAAGGTCGTCCGGCAGACGATTCAGGTAGTAGTTTGCCAGCGTCTGGCTGAGTTCCAGCAGGCGTTCGTCGCCGGTATACAGGTAGTTCAACAGGAAGCCGTAAACGCCCCATGCCTGGCCGCGCGCCCAGCAGGAATCGTCGGAGAAGCCCTGATGGGTATTGCCAAAGCGCGGTGCGCCGGTCTCAACGTCCATATACCAGGTGTGGAAGGTCGAGCCATCTTCACGCACGATATAGCGACGCGCGCGCTCAATATGCTGCTTTGCCGCCTCGGCGTAGCGCGGGTCGCCGCTCGCGCGGCTGGCCTCGTACAGCAGCGGCAGATTCATATTACAGTCGATGATCATACGTCCCTGCTGTTCGGGGTTGTTCAGCTCGCCCCAGGCCTGGATGATCCCGGCTTTTTCGTTATAGCGTTCCATCAGCGCTTCGGCGGCGAGCAGGGCGATATAGCCCGCTTCGCGGTTGCCGGTCAGGCGTTGGCCCGCCACGCATGACAGACTGTAGAGGAAGCCGAGATCGTGGTGGTTAGTATGATCGCGGTTGACGATCCGCTGGCCGAACGAGTGAATATGCTGCTCCGCCAGCGTGCGATAGCGCGCCTGTCCGGTCCATTCATAGGCCAGCCACAGCTGGCCGGTCCAGAAGCTGGTGGTCCACTCAATATTGTCGATGATGGGATAGATCCCTTTCTCGCAGGCCGCATCCGGAAAACGCTGGCCAAAGTAGTCCGCGTTGCTTTCAATTGCTTTCAGCAGGTCGGACATTATCCCGCGAATCTTACGGCCAAGTGCTTCACGTTCGCCCGGCTGGAGCGGTTGGCAGGCGAGCGGTTCTTTGCTGATCGTTTCAGACGTCATGCTGTCATATTCCCGTTTTTAATTAATCGCTTCGTGTTTGATTTCCTGGCCTACAGCGTGCTTCTTGTGGCTGTAGCAGGCAGAGAGAGTGAGGGCGGATACGCCGGTAAAGACCAGGGCGATAATGCCCATGATCAGATAGGTATGCTCAAAACCGATGGTCTGATAGGCGTAGCCCGCAGGCGGCGCGACCACGATAGAACCGACGTAAATCATCGCCTGGTAGCCCAGCAGGTACATGGTGGCGTTGACACGTTTGTCGAAATGTTCGGCGATATACTTAAACACCGACACCAGAATCAGCGCGATTTCAATGCCGTATAGCGGTTTCACCAGGCAGATAATCAGCGGGTCGCTGGTCAGGCCGGAGATAATCAAACGCAGGCTGATCACCAGCCCGGTGAGCAGCATCCCCTGCTTCGCACCGATGCGATTGATAATGGCGGGCACCAGCATCATGCCGAAGAACTCGGCGGCGGACTGGGCGGTACTCATATAACCGAACATGGCGTTACCTTCTTCTTTGGTGGCAAAGAAGGTGACGAAGTAGCGGGAGAACTGCTGCTCGGCGATAAACATCATCCACGCCACGCCGGCGATATAGAGCGCAAACATCCAGAATTTGCGGTTCGTCAGCAGGTGCAGCACGTCGGTAATCACAATCTTATCTTTCGACAGGACGTTGTTTTCCTCCTGGCCGAAATGGTCCACCTTCAGCGTCAGCAGCACGGCGAACATACACAGCGCCGAGACGCTGCTGATGGCAAAGTTGATTTTAGGCGAGATGTTGTAGAGGAAGCCGGAGAACGACGAGGCGGTGGCCCAGCCCAGCGCCGCCCACATACGGATGCGGCCAAACTCCATATCGTACAGGCGGCTGAAGCGGTCGACATAGGACTCTTCCGCCGCGACGCCGGCATACCAGCCGAGGCTAAAGAACAGCGCGCCGACGATCATCCCGCTGATAAAGTGGCTTTGCAGCAGCGGCAGGTAGATCCAGATATAGAAGGGGGCCATCAGCGCCGAGACAATACAGACAAAATAGAGCAGGTGCTTCTTCATGCCGATTTTATCCATGATGTAGCCGTACACCGGCTTAATCACCACGGCGAATACGCCATTCACCGCAAACACGGTGCCAATATCGACAGCGTCCAGCCCGGCTTTGTCGCCAAGCCAGATGGCGTACAGGCCGAAGCTTGCCGCCCAGGTGAAGGTAAAGAGGAAAACAAAGAGACTTAACTTGATATACGCCGAACGAGTCGACTGAATTGTGGTTGTCATTACGGTCTCCGCCGTGATTCAGAGGTCAGGTTTATACCAGCGTGAACGGGTTACCGTTCACGGTGACTTGTGGTGTAGCAGGGTCAAAATTCAGCCCCTCCGGCAGCGGGCATGCGGTGCCCTGGTCAGCGCTGACGTAGCAGGCCAGCCAGTGGGTACCGGGGCTCAGCGACGCGGACAGGCAGGGAATATCAGCGGGTGCGGCATACAGCACATTGCTGTTTGGCGGCGTGGTAACGACAAGCGATTGGCGATTGCCGTAAAGATTCACCATCTGGCTGTAATCATCTGCCGTTTGCACGGTGGCGGCATCGGCAAGTTGTTCGAGCCGCGTCTGGCGATGACGGTTGGCGGCAAATCCCCCTTCGACGCAGTTCAGCGCTCGCGGTGTGTTCACGCGATGAATGCGAACGTGGCCGCTTTCCAGCGGGATGAGCCAACTGGTGACCTCGACGTCGTCCCACGGACGCCACTCGCTGCGTACCCAATGCGCGGTCACTTGCGAACTGTCGCACTCGCGGCGGCCGCGATAATAGTCATCCCCCGCGCTGAACAGCAGCATGGAATCGACGGCGGCGTGATTCAGCCCATAACGCCCGCGCTCCAGGGTGAAGCCGAACTGGCTGGAATAGGCGAATTTGCAGTATTTTTGCTCAAAGTTGACAAAGTTGTTCTTGTCGAACTGACCGGACATCAGCATCCAGGCGTGGCGGTTTTCACTGCTGTGCACGATGATTTGCCCGGCTTCGGGAATCGGGTGAATGGTCGGCAATGCGGGCAGCGGTTCGCACTCGGCCTGCCAGAAGGCGCTCTCTTCCGGTAATGCCAGAATCAGCATTGCCTTTAGCGCCCAGTACGGTGAGCCGGGGCTGTTATAGTCTTCGGCCATAATGAGGTTCGGGTAGGCATAGCCGATCGTAAACAGACCGTCGGCGTCGAGGAATGGCTGCGTCTGCCAGTGCTCCAGATTGCGCAAAATCAGCCCTTTGACCACGCCCGGCGTGAAGACGTCCAGCCCGGTAAACGCCACGGCGCTCCAGAAGGCGACCTGCACAAAGCGATAGGTCAGGCTACGGCCAAACGGAATGCCCGCGCCGTCGGCGGTGAAGTAATAGCGATAATCCAGGGCAAACTGCTGGGCTCGCTGGCGGTAGCGCAGGCAGCGCTCCGGGTCGACGTCCTGCATAAAATGGCTGTAGATCAGGCCATAGAAATGGAAGGCGCTGGAGATGTAGTAATCGCGCGGCTTGCCTTTACCGTCGCAGTACCAGCCGTTGCCGAGCCAGAAAGGTTCGATGGCATCAAGATGTCGGTGGATCACCGCCATGTCATATTCACGGCCAACGCACTTCAGACCCAGTTGAATCAGCACCGGGAAAAAGTGCCAGTTATTGTCCGGCACGGCGACATCCGCGCTTTGGCTGAGCCAGCGCGCGAGGTTATCCTGCTCAGCGGCGGACAGCGCCTGCCACAGTCCGTTGTTCGGTAGCGCCAGACCGAAACCAAACGCGGCCATCTCAACGCAGCGCTGATCGTTATCGCCAACATCGCCCCAGTAGCCGGGATGCTGCGGGTTACAGCCGTTACGCACGCCGGTAATGAATTTATCGTGCCACTCCGGCGTTGTGCCGCCGCTAACCAGTGGAAACAGCCCCCACAGCAGACGAATAAAACCTTCCATTCCGGCAACCTCGTCCGGGTATTGCGCAGCGGTATTTCCTGCGTGAAGGCGCGTGCAATCGGCCGACAGATGGGGAACCGCTGCCGTAATCCAACGTATTACTTGTGCACTGTATTCTTGTTTCGTCCGCATGATGAAATCCCGTTTCATATCGTTGATGGCGGACGAATAATAGGAATTTGCGCAGGCAGGCAAATGTGATTGCGCTCTTACTTTTACGCATGTCAGGTAATTAAAAATAATTTTATGGCGTATTTTGGCCTGAAAATTTTACTTCGATGATGAAAGTTTAAGTTTATTAACATGCGAGGCAAACGCGGTGGCTCACTCCCAGCGAACGGAAGATACGACTTATCTTGAGCAGATCCATCTCAACGATAAATCGATTTATTTCAATCGGATGCAGAATATGCCCGCCAATTACTATCACTGGCACCAGTGTGCGGAGATTCTCTCGGTGTCGCGTGGCGTTGGGATTGCGCTGATGGAGCACCAGCAGTACACGGTAAAACCGGGGCGCCTGTTTATTTTCCCGCCCGGCAAGCTGCACAAGGTGTACGTCGAGCAGGATGAACGTAACCTTTACCATCGTACGACCCTACACTTTAACCCGCTGCTGCTGGAACCCTGGCTGCGGGATTTTCCTCGTCAGCAGATGCTGTTGCGCCAGCTGTGTGGGCGCGGTGAGAAGGCGCGGGTGTTTGACGTTGGTGACCTGCAGCCGGTGATTGAAACGCTGTTACAACGCTTTGAAACGTTGACCCACGAGGAGAGCTGGAGCACCAGCGACAGCGCCTTTCTGATTATGCAGCTAATTAGTCTGCTGCCGCAGCAGGAGCAGGCGACAGGGCATAATACCTTTTCATCGACCATTATTCGCTGGCTGGAAAATCACTACCATGAACGCTGTTCACTGGAGGAGATTGCTGCGGTGATGGGTTGTTCGCGCGGACACACCTCGCGGCGTTTTCATGATGAGACCGGCGGCACGATTCAGGAATATTTGATGATGCGGAGAATTCGTCAGGCTTGTGAATTATTGTTGCATTCACAGCTCTCGGTGCGGGAAATTGCTGAACGGGTCGGTTTTACCGAATACGCGTGGTTTATTACCTGTTTTCGCAAGAATATGGGTAAAACGCCGTTGCAGTATCGCAAGGCGTATCCCTACACGCTGCCGGGCGCTAATTTGTAGGCCGGATAAGGCGTTTACGCCGCCATCCGGCAGGGTAGGGCATTGCCGGACGGGGCGCTACGCTTATCCGAACTACGCAAAGAGATGCTCGGCGTGGAACCGCAGATGGTCTTCAATAAAGGTGGCAATAAAGTAATAGCTGTGGTCGTAACCCGGCTGAATGCGCAGGGTGAGCGGCCAGTCTTTCTGCCGCGCGGCTTCGGCAAACACCGCAGGCTGTAGCTGATCGGCAAGGAACTGATCGTTATCGCCCTGGTCAATCAGCAGCGGAATCGGCGCTTCAGCGCGGCTTGCCAGCAGCAGCTCGGTGCTGTCCCACTCGGCCCAGCGGGCGATATCGTCACCGAGATAGGCGCTAAAGGCTTTCTTTCCCCAGGGCACACGGCTCGGGTTGACGATGGGCGCAAAGGCCGAGGCGCTGCAATATTTGCCCGGATTTTTCAGCGCCAGCATCAGTGCGCCATGGCCGCCCATCGAATGGCCGCTGATGGCGCAGCGTTCACTCACGTTGAACTGTTCCTGAATCAGCGTTGGCAGTTCTTCACGCAGGTAATCATACATGCGGAAGTGTGCGGCCCACGGCGCCTGGGTGGCGTTTAAATAGAAGCCAGCACCCTGGCCAAGATCGTAAGCGGCATCGTTCGCCACGCCTTCACCGCGTGGGCTTGTGTCGGGCATGACCAGCACAATACCTAATTCTGCGGCAACGCGCTGCGCGCCCGCTTTGGTGGTGAAGTTCTCGTCATTGCAGGTCAGACCGGACAGCCAGTACAGTACCGGCGGCGGCGTTTTTTTACCTTCCGGTGGCAAAAACAGACTGAACGTCATCGGGCAGTTCAGCGTGGTGGAATGGTGCTGCCAGCGCTGTTGCCAGCCGCCATAACAGCGGTGCTCTTCAAGCATTTCCATGCGGGCTCCTCGCGGTTTTGGTCAGAATTAATAGTCCCATCATACAGATAATTCATCGCTGGTGAGTAACTTTCACTTCCGCATAACATTTACATGTTGCATCATAAAGATAACTTTACATTCACATTCGAGGCTTTCATGCCGGTACGAATTGCGCTCAGCGGCTTTCTGGTGCTGGTGGCCACGATGGGGATTGGCCGCTTTGCTTTTACGCCTCAGGTGCCGCTGATGATCGCGGAAGGTGAGCTGACGCTGACCAGCGCCGGGCTGGTGGCGGCGCTTAACTATCTGGGTTACCTGGTGGGAGCCTGGGATGCCATGCGTACCCATCGCGGCGTTGAGGCCCGGCTGTATCTTGGCATCATTGGTGCGGTGGCGTTGACCTTTCTGTCCGCGTTAGCGGATAACGCCTGGCTGCACGGCGCGCTACGTTTTGTCATCGGCTGCATGAGCGGCTGGGCGATGGTGCTGACGGCGGCATGGGTCAATGAACGGCTAGCGCGTTATGCCAGACCGGGGCTCAGTGCGGCGGTGTTTGCCGGGCCGGGGGCGGGGATCGCGATAAGCGGTCTGCTGGCGGTCTTTATCCACGCGCAGTCGCTGAGCGCGGCGGCGGGATGGCAATTGTACGGCGTGCTGGCGCTGCTGCTGGTGGCATTGATTGGCCGCTGGCTGCCGCGTCCCGGCGAGCTGCACCGTAGCGGTGAAAAACCCGATCCGCTGACGTTAACCGTCAATCTGAAGCGCCTGGTGTGGAGTTACAGTCTGGCGGGCTTTGGTTATATTCTGCCCGCCACCTTTTTATCGCAAATGGCGAGCCAGCGTTTTCCTGAGAATCTGTTTGCACAATTTATCTGGCCGGTGTTCGGCCTGGCGAGCATGATAGGTATTGGGCTGAGTATCGCGTTGCGTCGATACGGTCACGCTTATCAGCGTTTGGCGGTCGTATTGTGGTTACAGGGGCTGGGTGTGCTAATGGCCTGGCTGCTGCCGGGAATCAGCGGGCTGGTGTGCGGGGCGCTGTTGGTGGGCGGCGGTTTTCTGGCCGCCGTTCAACTGTCGCTACTGTATGGCCGCGAGCTGGCGCCAAATCACGCCCGCTATATGGCCGGACTGCTGACCACCGGTTATGCCGTCGGACAGCTGATAGGGCCGATGACTTCGGCGCTCTCGACCTGGCTGACCCAACGACTGGAGCCCGCGCTGGGGGTTGCCGCAGTGGCGCTGTTGATTGGCGGCGCGCTGGTCTGGCGCCCGCAGTCTGAAAGGTAAGAGCGATTGCAATAATTATCGCGACGAATACTGGATTCTGTGCGTCGCCTCACGCACAATGAGTGCAAACTTTGCACCGACAAAAGCAAAGTGCACACCTGCAGGAGAAATAATAATGTCATCACTGAGTAAAGAAGCGGTCCTGGTACACGAAGCGCTGGTCGCCCGTGGTCTGGAAACTCCGCTGCGCCCACCGGTGCGCGAAATGGATAATGAAACCCGTAAGCGCCTGATTACCGGACATATGACTGAGATCATGCAGTTGCTGAATCTCGATTTAAGTGATGACAGTCTGATGGAAACGCCGCGCCGCATCGCCAAAATGTATGTGGACGAGATTTTCTCTGGTCTGGATTACGCCAATTTCCCGAAAATTACCGTCATTGAAAATAAAATGAAGGTTGATGAAATGGTGACGGTGCGTGACATCACGCTAACCAGCACCTGTGAACATCATTTCGTGACTATTGATGGTAAAGCGACCGTCGCCTATATCCCGAAAGATTCGGTGATTGGTCTGTCGAAAATTAACCGTATCGTGCAGTTTTTCGCCCAGCGCCCACAGGTGCAGGAGCGTTTAACGCAGCAAATTCTGACCGCGCTGCAAACGCTGCTGGGGACCAACAACGTGGCGGTTTCTATTGACGCGGTGCACTACTGCGTGAAAGCGCGCGGCATTCGCGATGCCACCAGTGCGACCACGACCACGTCGCTTGGCGGTCTGTTTAAGTCCAGCCAGAACACCCGCCAGGAGTTCTTGCGCGCAGTGCGTCACCACAACTAATACGTCAGCGGAGCAGGGAACATGGAGAGAAACGTCACGCTGGATTTTATTCGTGGCGTTGCCATTCTTGGGATCCTGCTGCTGAACATCAGCGCCTTCGGCTTGCCGAAGGCCGCCTATCTTAACCCGGCCTGGTATGGCGAGGTCACCTCGCGCGATGCCTGGACGTGGGCTATTCTCGATCTCTTTGCTCAGGTCAAATTCCTGACTCTCTTCGCGCTGTTGTTTGGCGCCGGGCTACAGCTATTGCTACCGCGCGGTTCTCGTTGGATCCAAAGCCGTTTAACGCTGCTGGCGCTGCTGGGTTTTATCCATGCGTTGCTATTTTGGGACGGCGATATTCTGCTGGCCTACGCGCTGGTGGGGCTTATCTGTTGGCGGCTGGTACGGGATGCAGGCGAAGTCAAAGCGCTGTTTAATACCGGCGTAATGCTCTATATGGTCGGCGTGGCGGTGCTTATCTTGCTGGGGCTGATTGCCGATACGGGGCAGAGCCGCTCCTGGATACCGGATGCTTCAAGTCTGCTGTATGAACACTACTGGAAGCTGAACGGTGGCCTGGAGGCGTTCAGCAATCGTGCCGATATGTTATCGGCGAACCTGCTGGCGCTGGGCGCACAGTATGGCTGGCAGCTGGCGGGCATGATGTTGATGGGGGCGGCGCTGATGCGCTGCGGCTGGCTGAAAGGGCAGTTCAGCCTTCGCCATTATCGCCGCTGTGCGGCCCTTTGCATTCCCCTCGGCATGGTGATTAATCTGCCCGCGATTGCCGCACAGTGGCATCTTGGCTGGGACTACCGCTGGTGCGCTTTCCTGTTACAGGCCCCGCGGGAAATCAGCGCGCCCATCCAGACGCTGGGCTACGCGGCGCTAGCCTATGGCTACTGGCCGCAAATCAGCCGTTCTAAACTTGCCGCTGCCGTCGTCTGCGTGGGCCGTATGGCGCTCACTAACTACCTACTACAAACGCTTATCTGCACCACGCTCTTCTATCATTTCGGTCTGTTTATGGCATTTGACCGCCTGACGTTGCTGGCTTTCGTGGTCCCCGTTTGGCTGGTCAACCTTGTCTTTTCCGTGCTGTGGCTGCGCCGATTCCGCCAGGGGCCGGTCGAATGGCTATGGCGACAGCTGACGGCAAAAGCCGCTGGTGTTTCATTCCGCAACACATTTAGATAACGATCGAGATCACAACCATTAACAAAATGGATGTAACCGTTTCCAGACGTGTGACCGCCCTCACGTAGTTGCCGCCAGCTCGCTGCCAGAATAGCGCATCTTGATGGACCCAGGAGGTGTCACGTGAAATGCAGCACTATTCAATCGGGCGGTGAGTATGGTCACCATTCGTGATGTCGCGCGCCAGGCTGGCGTTTCCGTTGCTACCGTTTCCCGGGTGCTGAATAACAGCGCGCTGGTCAGTCAGGATACCCGCGAGGCGGTGATGAACGCGGTTGCTGCGTTAGGCTATCGGCCCAACGCTAACGCCCAGGCGCTGGCGACACAGGTCAGCGATACCATTGGCGTGGTCGTGATGGATGTCTCCGATGCTTTCTTCGGTGCGCTGGTGAAAGCCGTTGATACGGTGGCCCAGCAGTACCAAAAAAACGTGCTGATTGGCAACAGTTATCACGAAGCGGTCAAAGAGCGCAACGCCATTGAAGTGTTGATACGCCAGCGTTGTAGCGCGCTGATCGTCCATTCAAAAGCGCTAAGCGACCGGGAATTGGCTGAATTTATGGCGCAGATGCCCGGTATGGTGCTGATCAATCGTATCGTTCCCGGCTATGCCCACCGCTGCGTTTGCCTCGACAACGTCAGTGGCGCGTTGATGGGTACCCGAATGCTGCTCAATCATGGCCATCAGCGTATTGGCTACCTGGCCTCCAGTCACAACATCGAAGACGACGACATGCGCCGGGAAGGGTGGGCGCGAGCCTTACTGGAACAGAGCATCGTGGCGCCGGACAGTTGGGTTGGCACCGGGACGCCAGACATGCAGGGCGGCGAGGCGGCAATGGTTGAACTGCTCGGGCGCAACGCCGGGCTGACGGCGGTTTTTGCCTACAACGACAACATGGCTGCCGGGGCGCTAAGCGCGCTCAAAGATAACGGCATTGCGGTGCCGCAGCAGGTTTCGGTGATTGGTTTTGACGATATCCCGATTGCGCGCTATACCGATCCTCAACTCACCACCGTCCGCTATCCGATTGTTTCTATGGCAAAACAGGCCACGGAGCTGGCGCTGCTCGGCGCAGCCGGGAAGCTCGACGGCGACGCTACGCACTGCTTTATGCCGACCCTGGTTCGCCGCCACTCGGTGGCCCTGCGGCAATTTGTGCATCCCATCACGAACTAAATTGTTAATCCGATGTAACCGTTTTCAATCTGTGAGTAAATTCACAGATTGTTAACATCGCGATGGCTATAGTGGCAGCGTTTATCAGGCTGAAACATGATGTAACGGTGATTAATCACTTTTTATAGCGTAGACCAGCTGCAAACACAGAATAAATCGTACTCTGGATCGTTACTCAACACGGAAGAACAAATTTTGATCAGTGAATTTCGTCGGGTGGTAACATTCCATTAACCATGCCCGCCGACTATTTTCACCCGTACTACCCTGCATAATAAAACCGGAGATACCATGAATAAGAAGGTGTTAACCCTGTCTGCTCTGATGGCCAGTATGTTTTTCGGTGCCGCAGCGCACGCTGCCGATACCCGTATCGGTGTGACTATCTATAAATACGACGACAACTTCATGTCCGTTGTGCGCAAGGCAATTGAGAAAGACGGCAAATCTGCCCCGGATGTTCAGCTGCTGATGAACGACTCCCAGAACGACCAGTCCAAGCAGAACGACCAGATTGACGTGCTGTTGGCAAAAGGCGTGAAAGCGCTGGCGATCAACCTGGTTGACCCGGCAGCTGCGGGCACGGTGATTGAAAAAGCGCGCGGCCAGAACGTGCCGATCGTTTTCTTCAACAAAGAACCTTCGCGTAAAGCGCTGGATAGCTATGACAAAGCCTTCTATGTCGGTACCGATTCAAAAGAGTCCGGTATTATCCAGGGCGACCTGATTGC
>ERZ1026892.58-NODE-58-length-51418-cov-8.093725_pt1 | contig 51418 bp, 25 predicted proteins | sample MGYA00380176_ERZ1026892 | MGnify/ENA primary metagenome ERZ1026892 (study PRJEB33269, sample SAMEA4719812) | human gut metagenome | biome: human-associated habitat; feature: organic feature; material: feces | place: Cameroon | collected 2013-10 ... | reverse complement strand
CGCACAACAAAATCTTTGGTGCGAAATTTTCGAGTTTTGAGCGTGCAGCGATAGCTTACTGATGCACAGACGGTTATGCTGTTAATGAAAGAAAAGTGCAATGAATGACGGAGCTAAACATGCATCAAAGTGGCACAATAGAGCCTCTTTGCCACTCCAACACAGCCTCTATTGCCATACAAAAGAGCCTCACTTGCCTTCCAATAGTGGCTGTAAAGGAAGGCAAGAGAGGCTCTTCTTATAGATTATGGGGTCAATATCGGGGCAAAACCACACAAAAACAGCAATCCATAACTCTATAATCAATTTTTATTTTGTAACAGCTTTTTACTCTCTTGTACGATATTTGCATTCCTTACGTTTTGGTCCTTTAATACTTAATCTTGAAGTAATCGAGCAACATCTTGAAATGGTCTTGCGCTGTCAGGCATGTGTCTGTAAGATAGCCGGGGATATGGTTCCATTCATGTAAGCCACGATAATAAAACATTTTAAGTTCGTCGGTTATGATGAAAGGCACAATGGCGTGATTGAGACATTCCTTGAACATTATCAGTCGCCCCACTCGTCCGTTGCCGTCCTGAAATGGATGGATGGTTTCGAAACGATGGTGGAAGTCGAGAATATCCTCGAAAGCTATCACCTTCTTGTTCTTATAATCCCTAAGCAATTCGCGGATGGCCTTGCCTACCAACTTAGGATCTGTCGTCTCAATGCCACCCACCTCATTAGCATATCGTTTGTATTCGCCTACGGCAAACCATGACTTTGAGGCATCTGACGTGCCAGCCTTCAACAAAGCGTGCATTTGTTTAATCATAGCTTCCGTCAACGGTTCTTTTGCCTTGTCAATTATAAAGTCGATGCACCTGAAATGGTTTGTGGTTTCAATAATATCATCCACCTTTACCGCTTCGTCAGTAATTCCTATGGTATTGGTTTCGAAAATATACCTGGTCTGTTCCTTTGTGAGTCGGCTGCCCTCAATATGATTAGAGTTATAGGTCATATCTATCTGTATACGATGATAGATGCCGCCCTTCATCCTCCCTTCTTTTTGTTCTCTTAACGACTGAAGAAGCGGCGAAACACTATTCCTTGCATTCTTTCTTTGTGGCAAGGGAGCATTCGCAGGAACACTCCATGTCTTTCCTATCAGTTGAGCACCCGATATCTTTCCCTGCACACAATAGTTGCGCACGGTTCTTTCTGACACCCCATGCAAGTCTGCATATTCTTTTGTTGATATATATTCCATACGTTATCGGCATAAAAAGTGAGTAATAATATGCAAATATAGCTGTTTTCTTGCCGATAACGGCAAGAAAACAGCTATATTTACTGCAAAGGCTCCAAATAAGATGCCTTTATGTCTCCCTTACTTCTTATCCGTAAGATTCACATATACGTCTGGCTTTTCCCAGTCTTTTTCTTTGCATTCTCCGAAATCGGGGTCGAGAGGCAGTTCCACTATCTTGTCCTCAACCACATTCACCTTCGTGAATGTGCCGTATCCAGTCTTGTATATCGGTTCGATCTTGAGAACGTATGGTCCCTTTTTCTTTGAGCTGATCTTCAGTCCCCAACTCTTCGCACCGTCCGTCGGGTCGAAGTAGGTACACTGCGACTCCGACACTGGCTTTCCGTATTTGTCATACAGTCTGAAACGGAGTCCCCATTGCGAGACCTTACTGCTTCCCACAGTCTTCAAACTTCCACGTGCCTCAAAGTTATAGTGCTTCCTGGCTTTGGGATTGTAAGTGCCTTCCGCTTGTCTGCACTTATCCAGACTCATGTATATTTTCACTCCGAAAGGTATCTTGTCGTCAAACCTATAGATTTTTTCACCATTCGAATATGTTATTACGCCATAATAGGTTTCGTCTTTTTTACTGTCTATCTCGAAATCCTTTCTGAACTTTACCATACCAGTACCATAATCTGTGGCTTTATTCATCCGTTCAACTTTCACAAGCTTGTCTTCATTATTGTATATATTAAGGTTTACCTCTAAGGCTTCAGGTTGCTCTGATTGCGACAAAGTAAGGTATGCCTCTGCTCTATATTTCTCTTTATATTCTCCACTCTGGTTTCTCTCTAAGGGAATAATATTAAAGCTGCTTAGATTGGATGTTAAATACCAAGTAAAGAGAGGAATTGTATAATCCGCCAAAACCGGAGTAAGCGTAAATATCGGATACTTTTCATTCCATTGAATATGGATATCCAACGCAGCTTTTAATACCAAGGAACCATCAAGTATTAATGGTTTTGTTATCACATACTCATGATCCACTAAATTCAAACCTGCGGTAAGGTCAAACTTTGGTCCAAAAGTAAATGAAGCACCGACATTGACATTGTCTTTAAATTTAGCTACAGTAACTCCTACAGTTACCACAGCATCTAATTCGGCAGTATAGTTAGCACTTAGTTCGGCTACACGTGCGGTTGATTTATCATATTTATCTTCAATAATTTTAGCCTCATCCCAGCCTTTTTTCTTTTCCGCTCCATATCTTTTAACAGAAACGGAGTGTGTGGAGAATTTCGCTTGAGCATTACCAGAAAAACTGCCTTCCAAAGATGGATCTATATTAACAACAAAAGGAGTACTTGGTATCGCTATATTAATTTCTAACGGTACAATTTTCAATGCTTTTCCACTTAAAAGATTTGTGTCGAAAGCAAGAATTTTAGCCTTGACTTCTGCTGTACAACCTAAATCCCAATTCAGGTCAGTTATCGTGGAATCGCTATAAGAGAAATAGAAAGATCTATCAACAAGGTCAAGATCGAAATTGACTTTCCTGTATTTTCGTTCTTCATAATCAAAACTTATATGACCCTTTAAGCTTCCACTAAACCATTTTTTCTCATATAAAGATTTTTCTCCGTTAATTTCAAAATGGTAATGGCTTATTTCAGGCTTAAATTCGTATTCCTTTCTTGTTCTCTGCTTTGCATACTTTACCTTTTCCACCAACGACTTGTTTGCTATAGTCGAATCGGTATAAGCGCCTATGGGAATCTCGTAATGCACCTCAAGTTCCTTAAATACATGTCCTAACGACGTCGAGCCGTACACACACTTTATCATACCGTTCTCCTTCGTAACCGACACTACTTTTCCCATCATGGCGTTTGGAAATGTCTCTGAGAATGTGGAATATATAGCGTCTCCCACTTGCGGTATCATCTCGTAGGGCGTTGACGTGGAAAGCCACACCACAGAGTCTTCGACATTGAGGACGTACTGAGAGTTTGTTTCGTCGAAGACTTTTGTGGTGGGGTTAAACTGGTAGGTGGTGGTGCCGTCAGCGGTCACGTCGGTACGCGGCGCGCTGAAGCCGTCGCCGTTCTCTATGTTGTCGTCCTTGCCCTTCTTCTCGTCTTCCGGCTCGTCCATGTAGAGCGTGCAGGAAGCGAAAGCCAGGGCGGTGAGGATCAGTAAGAATATCTTTTTCATAGTTGTCGGGTTTTATAGATTCGTAACTCCTTTAAACGTCAGTCGAGGTGTAAGGTTATCAGCTTGGAGAGCGTGCCGTGCGTCTCGCCGTCGAAGGGCAGCTGCACGTCGAAGGTGCGTAGGCGCACCTCCCGCCGGTCGTAGCACTTGAAGGTGATGATGTCCTCGTCTGAGGCGCTCACCGGACCGTACACGCGGATGACGGCATAACGCTTGCCTTTCGCCTCCTTCAGTTCGGCTATGCCTCGCAGCTCGTCGTCCACGAAGGCAGCCACGGCTATGTCGTCGCCGAGCTGTCTGCCGGCTACGCTGATGTCGGCATAGACGACGGTGTCGAAGAAGTACTTGTTACGGTCAACTGTCCACGGTGTCATTACGGTCACCACGCAGGTGTCCGGACGCATAGTGGCTGACGACATCGCCGTGACGTAGGCGGTGCCGGGCTGCTGCGCCACGAGAGTGTCGACGCAAAGACGTGCTATTTCGGGCTGGTCGATGAGCCACATCACGCCCTTGTCCTTCACCTCTGGCGGCGAGAAGGTGACGGTCAGACGCAGCGAGTCGCCCGGCATGATGAAGACGGTGTCGCGGTCCATCTTCATCGTTGCTGACGTTGTCTCGCCCGCCTCGTCCACGTCGAATAGCTCTCCGCAGGAAGTGAGCAGCGGCATGGCTGCCAACAGGCAACATGTAAGGAGTTGCCACATACGCGTCCTGACACCCCGTGGCGACAGAAGCTTGGTTATGAATAGTCTTATCTTTTTCATTTCGGATGGATGTTGCCTGTGTTAATATATCAGAAGTTAATGGTATTTATTTCGCCGGAGCTGTTATCGTCACCTTGTTGGAAGGCTGGCTGCGTCTTCCGTCCGTGAAGCGCACCACGACGTAATAGCTGGCTGACTCGCCCGGTGAAAGGAGCTGGTCGGTATGGAGCGGCATGTCCGGCTCTGTGGAGCAGAGGAAGGTGTAGTCTGCCTCGTCCTTGCCCTTGCGATAGACGCAGTAATAGTAAGGTGTCTGCTTGCCGTCCACTGCCTTATGCTCCCATGAGAGACGTGCTTCGTCCTTTATGGTGTCATAGGTTCCGACTGCCTTGATGCCGAGTTCTGCCTCCGTAAAGTCGGCGAAGCGTGCCGAGAAGATGAGGCTTGGCTCGGAAGCTATCTCCGAACGGTTGAACGACACTACCATATACTCATAGTAATACGTGTTGTTGGTCTGCGGCTTGTCGGTGAGATGTATCACTCCGTCGGGGCTTGCCTTGAGCACGTCCTCCGCCGTGACGATGGCTATGAGGTCCCACGTGCTGCTGTTCTCCAGTCGGCGGTAGATGCGATGATAGTACATATCGGCGTCCAGTCCGGTCACCCAGTCCATGTGTATGCCCGAATTGTCCACCCAAGCCGAGTCGAGGTGAGGCTGTGTAGGCGGTGTGATGTGCGGTCGCTCCACCTGCAGGATGGGCGAGAACTCACCGGTGTTGTTGCTGTAGTCCACGGCACGCACCTTATAGTAGATGAATCGCTGATTGACGGTCATCTGCACAGTGTCTACGAACATCGTGTCCTTCAGCTGTCCCTGGTTGCGCATAAGGAAGTGGTGAGTGGTGTCGTTGGCGTAAGCCAGCTCGTAGTAAGCCACGTCGTCGTCCGCGGGCTTGTCCCAGCGCAGGGTGATGGTGCCGTCGTCGGCCGAAACCTCAGCACGGAGATTGCCGGGAGCGTCCGGAGCCTTCATGTCGCTGATGCGGAGCTGCACGGGCATGGAGTAGCCCACGTTGCCAGCCTCGTCGTATGCCGCCATGACGAGCATGCCGGTGGAGAGTCCGGTGACGTCCACCTTCACCTCCCTTGCGTCTGCCGGAAGCGTCTTTTCGCAGAGCGGCTTCCAGTCGTTGCCCGTGAATCGTTCGTTATAGTAGAGCGGGAGGAATCCTGCGAGGTCGGCTTCCACGGTGTCCTTCTCCCACGAGATGGTGGCGAATATCTGCTTTGTGGGGTCGGTCTCGTCGGGACGGTCGATGTTGACGAGTGTGATGGTCGGACCCTTAGGCGGCTTCATGTCGCCCACCTTTACGGTTAGCGTCTCGCTCGGTGCTGTGGTGTCGCCGAAAGCGTCGTGCGCCATCACGCGATACTCGTAGGTTCCGGGCTGCGGCACGTTGTCGACGTACATCACTTCCTCGTCCTTTGCGTCGAGGTCCTGCTTATACATCGGCATGTATGGCTTGCTGTTGACGCGGCGCCATTCCTGCGTGCCAGCCACGCGGCGCTCAATCTCGAACGAAGAGTTGTGCTTGTCGGTCCAATAAAGCGTCACGGCGAGCTGTCCGGTGATGCTGTCCGTCAGTCCCACGTTGTAAGGAGCGGGCACGTAGGGCTTGTTCTCCACGTTGCTGACCTCCTTGCCCTTGATGAACATATTGTCGTTCTCAAAGCGGCGGGCTGGCTGGATGATGTACGTGTAGCGTGCTCCCTTGCGCACGTTGCGGTCGACGAAGCGCATAGCCATGTCCTCAGCCACGTCCTGACGCCATTCCGAAGCGAGGATGGCAAAGGCAAGGCTCGTCACCTGGTCGTCATACATCTCGAGCATCGATCCGTACGATCCCGGTTCCTCACGTGTCTCGGTGGGCTTCTTCAGATTGTCGCCGTAGATGAGTCCGTAGCCGATGGTGGCTACCGAATCGTTAGGCGCATACTTGGCACGAAACTCCTCCAGCGTCTTGGGCTTGAGCGCCAACGCCAGCGTGTCGCAATGGTTTTTCTCGTCCCAACGATAGATGTTATATCCAATGAGGTTGAGCCTCATCCATGCAGCATAGTCGGAGGGTGCCCATCTCAGCACGATGCGGTCGCCGTAGGCACGTGCCGTGAGCATGATGTCGGAGCCTTCGTATGGCTTGCCCTTGAAAGCCGTGGTGTCCTGCGCCACCTCTCCCGGCAGCATTTTGCCGGCTGTCGGTATGGTGTCGTTCTGTGTTCCTCCATAGAAGGAATATCCGGTTCGTGAGCCGACACTCGCCACCGCTGTGATGGCGGCGAAAGCGCAGGTGGCGGCGAATGCGGCTGATAGTCCTTTCATTATCTTCATATCTGTACGTTTTATGGTCTATTAATAGAATTTCTTTAGCGGCTCGTAGATGGTGATGTCTCGCTGACTGCTGTTGTGCAATACCGTATACTCCTTCTTCTGTACGTCATAGTCGTCGATACGGTAAGTCCGGACAATCATCTTCTTGAGGTTCTTCATCGCCTCCTTAGCCTTGAACGTAGCTTCGGGATAGCCATTGTCGCCCGTGAAGGTGAAGAGCACCATGCGGCTCTGACTCTTGCTCTGGCGCGGTGTGGCTCGCTTTCCTGCTCCCTTCATTATGCTGTTGAGCGATACCTTACGTCCTGAGTCGGAGTTGTCTATGATGCCACACCATAGCAGCGTCATCTGATAGTACGGAATCTTTATCATCTGCGTAGTCTCGTTCAGACCCTCTCGCGACACTACGATGTCGGTTCCGAGGTGCTGGAGGTTCCATTCTTCCACAGCGTTGGCACGCTTGGTATTGAACGTGGTTCCGCCCTTATCGAGCACCACCTTGGCATTCTCCTTTATCTTCTTGTCCACGTCCTCAGCGAGGTAATAGACGTTGGCGATGTTTTTAAGAATGTCGCCTGCCGGGTTCTTGGGGTTATACTCCGGAATGGTGGCGTGGCTTCTGATCGGATTCACGTAGTCGTAACGGTCATTGTCGATGAGCGGCAGCGGATATTCCGAACCGTAACCTCCCGACGGATAGACAGAGTTGCGACGAATCTTCTCCAAGTCGTTCACGATGTTGTAGTTGACATCGCCTTCGGCAAGGAATCCGCTGTAGTTGCCGCCGAGGTCGCTGTAGGTGAGCGACGTGGTGGTGGTCACCATAGTCTGTATACGGTCTGACTCGATGTTCCATCCGCCTATCAATGCCCAGTTGGCAAGGTAGCTGATGTAGCAGAACGGATCGTAGTAGGCGAGGAGAGTATTGGTGTTAGGATACTTCTTCTGTCTTTCCATTAGCGAAGTCTTATATCCAATCTCCACGTCAGAGATGTTGCTGATGTCCGCGCCGTCGTTCTTGAGCGTGGCGACCTTTGTTCCGATGAACGGCAACTCATAGTCGAGCGGACGGCCGTTGTTGCCGGTTGTCCAGTCGCCGTCAATGGTTGTGACGTTGAGGTCCATGATGTTGGCAGCTACCACCGGTTCTTCGGTCTCGCGGTTGTCGTAGCAGGTGAATACGAACTCCCAATACCATTCCTTGCCTTCAGGAGCCTCCTGGTCGTCGGTCTTGTCTGGCAATATAATGCCGGGAGACATCGTCTTTTCGTCTGTCACGCCTGACTGCAGAGCGTCGTCGTCAGTCTTCTTTATGCCTCCCGACAACTTGCCGTTGGGTATTCTCGTCAGGGACTGCTCCTCCTTCTTCACCTCCTCCGTAGACGATGAAGATGACGAATCGTCCGACTTGGGCACTATGCGAGTGCCTAAATTGACGGATGGCGAAGTCTGCGTTGTGGGCTGTCGCCTTGTCGGTGTTGTCTCGGACGAAGAGGTGTTGCCCGATGTAGAGGTAGTGCCCGACGAAGCTTTCGTTATGGCAGACGACTTGGTCACCCTTGTCTTCCTTGACTGCGGCGACATTACGTCAGCATAAAGGTCGACGTTCTCGTTGGCATCCATGTACGGACCATGGAATGCAGGTCCGAATTGGAGGTCCTTCTTAATCTTGTCATTTAAGACATCATCTTTAAAGTTCACTCCTATATTATCCTTGATGGCTAGTCCCAAATAGCGTCTTGAGCTGATTATCTTTTTCACCTGATATCCGCCGATATACTTAGGTGCCATGCCATTAGGACTTGCTCCATTGGTGTACTTAGAGTAGTACTTCTCTCGGAAGTGAATGGTCTTCTCCGCTACAACTGTCTCTTTCGTTACCTTGGTCTTCTCATAGTCGAGCACGAGGTTGTATGTGTTACCCGGCAGAACCTTGGTTTTGAATGACGCAGAAGCTCTGTTCTCCCAGCCTGCATACACTTCCTGCTCCTCAATCACCTTGCCGTCCTTCTTCAGCTTCCACTTGAGTTTGCCGTCAGAATAGAGGCGGTTCAGTACGTTGTTCTCCTTGAGCACGATGAGCGGATTCTGTACGTCGGTGGCATAAGCAATGACGGGTTCAGCCGACTTCAGCTCATTATACTTCGACGGATAAGCCACAGCCACAAATGACTGGAGGTCGCCTCCGTCCTGAATGTTCATGCCGTCGCTGTTGCCGGTACGGAAGTAGAACGCCTTGGTCTGCTCCCATGGCACTTCCTCATACTTGCCCTTCTTGACATTGTATGTCTCGGGGTCGTGCCAGTTGCCCGCACGAAGCTCCTTGGCAAGGCCCGTAATCTCGAGCTTGTAGAAGCGGTTGGGGTTGAGGCTACGCATTCCTCGTACCGTCACCTTAGTGGCATTGAACTCTATATTATAGTAACGTATCACGCTGTCGCGCATTGTAGAGTCGCTATACTCGTAGAGCTTAACCTGACTGGTGGACGGATTGAAGCGGAACGTACGAGTTGACGTGGTCTCGAGAATCTCTCTCTCGGCTTCCACCTGCTTCATCTGTCTGTGGAGATCGGTCTGGTCGAGCAGCGGATACTGCTCGTTAAGACGTGCCATCGGAGTGATGGTGAAGTCGGTGGGCAGGTCAGGACTGATGGTCATCTTGTGGTTCCATCCGTTCTTTCTTGTCTCCTCGCCAATGGACGATTCGCCCCAAAGCTGGAAGTCGTCAAGCGCATTGCCGTAGAAGATGTCACACTTCTTGCCGCAAGTGAACTGGAAGCGGCGGTTGAAGTTGATGAGGCCGCCCAAGAGACGGAGCTTCATGCGGAGGTCGCCGGTGAAGTAGCTCGGGTTAGGCAAGCCCATCTGGAGAACGCCGCCGATGCCTGCGTCCACAAGATCAATGCTGCCCTTCCAGAATCCGAGGTTCAGACGCAGACCCATCTTGGCATAGAGGTAAGCGTAGAGCTGTCCCTCGCCGTACCATCCCTTCCATCCTGCTGCGCCGGGAACGCCTACACAGTAGACCTCGTCGCCGATGTGTGTGATGCTGACGTCGAAGCCAGCCTCGGCGCCCATGTCGGCATAGAGGATGCCGAGGTCCACATTGATGTAGCCCCATACGCTTGCTCCGAGCATTACGCCACCCGTGGCGTTGGCGCGGAACTCTCTTAAGGCTTCCTCGCGGGCACGCTCAGCCTTGCTTACGTCTGCTGACTGAACGCCGTTGCTGCCGCGGCTACCGGTGAGGAACTGGCGTATGTTCTCGGGAATAGGAGGCAGAGCGCCGTTGTCAGGCAGCTCGTTGCCCACACAGAAGTAGGCATCCGCTCCGATCTTCACTTCCACAATCTTCGCCTCAAGGTCGATGAGTATGAACTGGCAGCGTTCGCTCTTCTGCGGTTTGCCGAGATAGAGGTGCCACTTCACCTTGTCGAAGTTAACGCCCTTGTCGCGCCATGTAAGTCCAAAGTCGAGAGATATCTTGGCTCCTGACGTAGCCTTGAAGTTATCTTTCTGCTCGCTCTTGTTTTCATCCTTACTCTCGTGTTTCTCCTCCTTGCTGTGTTCCTGATGGAGATTGTCCAGTCCAGCCATTGATCCCAGCTTGTCGTAAGTGGTCTTTATGGTGTCGTTGAGAGCCTGCATCTGCTTCAGAATCTTGCTGTCCGCAAGCTGTTCCGTGTACTTCGTAATCTCACCCGCATACTTCTTTGCGAGTCCGTCCGCCGTGGCGTCAACCGTGACGTTCAGACGCAGATACTTCGACTGGTCGTCGTTCTGATAAACGATGGACGCTCTTGAATTAACCAAGCCTGCCATAGCGCTCACGTTGCCGTCAAGCATGAAGGTGGTGAGGCGCTTGTGCTCCTTGTCGTATACCACGGTGAGTGAGAATTTGCCGCCGATGACGTTGTCGCCACCCGACGCTGCAATGCCCAAACCAGCCGTTACGCCGATGACGCCCTTCTGAGCGATGGCCTTCGTTGCGTCCTTCGGGTCCTTTCGGCAGTTGAAGTAGAAGCCGCCGTGGATGTCGTTAAGCTCGATTGGCGGAATCTGCAGACCCACAGCCGAGCCGATAGCGATGTTGAAGTAGCCCCAAGTGAAGTTGTTGCCTTCCTCCTTGTGCTCGAAATAGCCGCCGTTAGAGTCGAAGGTAAAGAGATTTCCGGGGAGCGCAAACTTAAGGTGGCCCTTATATCCCTTGTCCTTCACCTTGTCGTTAGGACGTATGACGTCCATTCTTCCCGAGATGGTGATGCCCGGAAGGTTGGACGAAACCTCGATGGAGTTAAACAGACAGTCCTTATATTCCAGCGAGATGTTGCTGATGTCGTCGAGGTTCTTCACCTCTGCCTGCAACTGAATGCCAGCCTTTGCCACTACGAGGTCTTCCAGCAAGCCAATCTTTCCCTCAAGGTCGAGCGTCATTGCGCCGCCAGAGAAGCCGAGGTCATAGCGTGTAATGCCGAAGCAGAACGGACCTATCTTCTTCTCTAAAGAAGCCAACGACCATTCGCCCATGTTGAAATAGATGGGCTTGTCCTCAGAACCGAGGTTGCGTTCCTTCTCCTCACAAAGCGTCTTCCACGCCGAACGTCTCAGCTCTTCAGCCTGAGCTGCGTGTGCCTTCTTCTGTGTTTCCTCCTTGTCGTAGATTGATTCCCACGTAGAACAGTTGGCAATGCGCATCTTTGTGAAGTGGATGCCGGGGATGCTGAGCTTCAGCGGCAGTCCGTCGAGGGCGTTCTTCACGAAGCTCGAGCGGTTCTTGGCAGCCTCCACCTTGTTGTTCACCTCGTCCAGCTTGCCCTGAATCTCGTCCGCATAGCCGATGGTGATGCTTCCGCCCATCGAGAATTCCAGTCGGGTCTTCGTCGATCCGTCAGCCTGGTCCTCTGCTTCGAGGAAGAAGTAAGTCTGCTTCTGCTCAAGGTTTGCCTCTGCAAGGATGAAGTCAAAGTTGATGTCCTCCACCTGCTGCACCTTAAATATATAGGCGTAGCCGTTGTCGTTGTCCTTCTTGAATCGCTTCTGGTTATATATATTACATGTATAGGCGATGTCCGAATTGACGAGCGGGAGCTTCATGTTGCCGTCGAAGTAAGCCTTCTCGAAGTTGCTTTGCAGGAACTCCACGCCCACGTTGTCGAGCGTAAACGCCCAACCTCCGAGCTTTCCGGTCTTCGCACTGATGATGTCCTCCGCACCGAACTTGAGCGAAACGCCCGACTTGTCGAAGAACATGTCCTTGGCAGCGAGGGTAAGGCGTCGGTCGCCGTCGCCGTCTTCCTTGCCCACCTCCATAGCCTTCGGGAACTTTACGCCCACCTTGCTGATGTAAAGGCCCATCCATTCCTTGTCGTTGGTGCGGATGTCAGCCTTGCTCTTGTCATATCCGGCGGGGAACGATCCCATGTTATTGTCGTTCACCGTTGTGGAGTGGTCGTAGACAATGGCGCCCGGGCAGAATGTCCAGCCCGGAAGAGCCTCTGCTTCGAAGTCGTCCATCGCAGCGCTTGCCGTCCAGTTGTTCCAGTCCTTGATGTCAGTCTGGATGTTCAGCACGGGTCGCTCGTCCGTAGCGGTGCCGTTAGCCACCTTCTTCAGCTTAGGAATGGCGATGTCGATGTCGATGTGTAAGGCTGCCAAAGAGTCAGCCTGCCAGTTGATGTAACATCCGTCCGCAGGTGCCTGGCCTTCGTCTGCCACGGTGATGTCGGTCGGAGCCTTAAACTTAATCTGGAAACCGGACGACGGTTCCTTCACGTCTATGGTGGAAAGCAGGCACATCGATCCGCTCTCCGGCAACAGACGGTCGGGGCTGATACATGTGTGCGGTGCACCGAGGATGAGGATGTTGTTGTCCGTATAGCGGCTTTCGGGCAGCGTGAACGTACCTATAAGGTCCATCGAAGCCCACGAAGGAGCGAATGTCACGTTGACAATCTGGATGTCCACCGGAGTCTTGTTTACTGACTTCGGCAGCTTCATCGGCATCATTATGTTGTCAAGCCTGCCTTCCGTGAGGAAGTCCTTGGCACGATGATAATAGTCATAATACTTGCCGAGGCTGAGCTGCTTGGCGATGTCGCGACCCTTGTTTGACGCTTCCTTCTGCAACATCTTGGCATAAGGTATGCCAGTGTCGCCGATAAGGTTGTCAATGCCCCAGTCGGAGAAGAGCTTGTCCACCTGGTCGCCGTTGTTCGACGCCCACGTGTCGCCCTTCATGCCCTTAGCCTTGCCGGCATAAACGATGTCGTCGGTATTGATGAAGAGCGAATCGAACTCCACCTTCACCATCAGCGACAATCCGAGCGGCGACCATTCCACACGACCGTTGCCGCGGAATCCGCCGTCCTTGCCGTTCTCCTTCATCTCGTCGATGGTGAGCTGATACTGTCCGATGCCCACCTCTTTGCCAATGAAGTCCTTGGCAGACTTCTTCGTAGGCTTGAGGTTCTCGATGTTCACCATTGACGAACACTGGAAGAACTTCTGGCTGATGCGCTGTGCGAGGGCGAAGTCGATGACGTTGACGGAGTCGTTGACGAACGCCACGGACTGTACGTTCTCGCTCTTGGGGAGCACGCGCAGAACCATATAGTCGCCAGCCACCACCTTGTCGCTGATCTTCTCCCACTTGATGGAGTCAGAAAGGTCGTACGTGGAGTGTGTATAGACCGGCTCTGAGGCGAAGATGTCGGCGCGGTCCATCTCGGGCTCGCCGCGGAAAAGCTGCACCTCATAATTGATCTTCACCGTGTCCTGGCGTTCTCCTACGCCACCCACGAACCATGCCTTCTTCCATTCCACGCCGATGTCGTCGCCCGTGAATGACTTGCGGGCTCCTGCATTGCCGGGGAAGCTCGGTCGGATGATCTGCGGATTGCGGAAGTTATATACCGAATCGGTCACTTCCTCCTTGCCGCTGCCGAAACCGAAGTCGAACTCGTCGTCGTCTTCCTCCTCATCCTTCTTGTCCTCCTTGTCCTTGTTGTCTGGTGTAGGGGGCGTCACCACGGTGGTGGCGTCAGGCTCGAAGCGGAACAGACGCAGGTCGGATTTGCCGTCGTTCTCCACCATCGAGTAGTTGAGATAATTGCTGCCCAGACCTGACTGTTCCGCCGTGACGCGTGCCACGTAGGTCATGTCGTCTATCATGGAGCGGATGCGCTCCTGCGGCAGAATCAGCATCGGCGACATCAGTCCCGACTTCTCGTACACGGCAGGATTATACTCTATGGCTTCGTCAGGCGTCTGACCGCCGACAAGCTGCACCACCTTAAACTTATACGTAAAGCGTGCCGCGCCGGGATTGCACGTCACGATGGGTTCTTTCCACGTAAAGAGGGCGTTCTGCTTGTCCATCGTGCATACGGAAGCGTCGGAAGAACTTCCGATGCCGGGCATAGGCATCAGGAACTCCGGCGCCTGAGCCTTATAGCATATAGTGAAGATGCACTGTCCGCTGCTCGGACTGCTCACCATGACGGGAGTGTCACGTCCCGGCTCCCAGCGGTAAGCCACGAGGCGCATGCGATACTGACCCTCGGGCAGGAGTCCGAAGGCGCCGCCCTCATAGTCGCTGAACAGACCCGGGGTGGTGGCGATGCGGTCATTCGGCACATGATTGAAGAGATTCTTCATCTCCACCATGCTCAGAATGTGCGTTCCGCCGGAAGGCACCGTGATGGGTTTGTCGGGCTGATACTGCGCAGGAATCTTGACGTAAAGTCCCGAGTTGGGATTTATCTGCTCAAGGTCCATGACGAGATAGACGTTCTGCGTCTCGCCAGAAGAGTTGATCAGACTTACGTTGAAGTAGTTGCCGGGATTGGCTACGTACAGCATCGCCTGCGGAGGCAGCGTGGGCTGTACCGGATTGACCGTCACCATTACGTCCTGAGCGGCTGCCTGCAGCATGGCACCCAGGATGATGAGTAGTGATAGGATGTGGAATCTCAGTCTGTTCATATCTTGATCTTTATTTTATCGTGGGAATAAAAGTTACACTATAGCGACTTGTTCTGTTCCTTCTCCGCCTTACGCTTTATCTCGAGGAGCGTGAAGGTGTAGGTGTAGTTGAAGCTGAGGTTGATGTCCGTGGCATCTAACTTCGAACGTGTCTTGGTGATATTGACGTCGCCGTACTTGTTGAATCCGGCTGTCATCGAGAAGAGATGCTTCTGCTTGATGCTGTAGCTGGCAGCCATGTCGCATCCCATGGAGAGGCTCTTCGACTGGCGCTTCACCTCATTGTAGCACATCGAGAATGTGGCTGAGAGGTTGAGGGCGTCGTCCTTGAGGAAGGCGCGGTTGGCTGTCACCGAGGCGAGGTCGCTGGTGTAGCGCGTGTTGAATCCCTTTGACGACTGGTGGTTCAGCGAAGTCTGGAAGCTGGTCTTCCATGCCTTCACCTCCAGTCCGTAGCTGGCTCCGATGGCGAGGGACGTTACGTCGCTCACGCCGGTGGCGAAGCGGTTGAGGTCCTTGTTCTGCACGAGGCTGGCTGAGAGCGAGAAGGCGTGACCGAACTGGTCGTTGTCCACGGCATAGGAAGGCGTGAACGTGAAGGTGTTCATGGCGCGACGTACGCGAGTGGTGTCGTTCACGTGTGCCGTGCCGTCAGCCTGCGTCTGCAGGTAGCCGTTATAGCCGAACGAGAGGTTGAGGCGGTTGGCTATGCGTGTGGCTATGAAAGCCGAATAGACGAAGCCCCGCGTGGTATAGAGCTGCTTGTTGGAGAGATTGTCCTCCTGAGCGGAGAACGTGGCTGCCACCGACACGCGGCGGAAGAGTGTGGTGCCGAGGCTGGCTCCGACGCTGTGATAGTTGTTAGCCATATAGTAAGTGCCGAGCGACGTATAGTCGGGCTGTATGATGCGATAGAAGAGCGAGGCGTTCACGCCGCCCGCGTTGATGTTGAGGTTGGCGTCGCCCGCGAAGCGTGCCATGGAGGTGTAGCGCGTGTCGAACACCTTGTCCCATCTTGCCACCTTGCTGTCCGTCACCTTCTCCGCGCGGGTGTCGGTGGTGAAGGCTGATGAGGCTACGTTGGCTGTCAGCGACATCCAGTTCTTGATGCTAACGCCTCCCTTCAGTCCCACCACGATGTTCTCCTGCGGCGAGATGCGCTCCTGCCAGTACTCGTCAATGGAGCTGCGGCGGTCGTAGGCGCGGAGCAGATAAAGGTCGAGATAGTTGCTGCCCGTACCGTAGCCTATATTGAATCCCCATCCTATGCGGCGATACTGCGGATTGCGCGGCGAGGGCGACGTCGGGTCGTCGTTGACGGCGCTGCGCAGCGTGCCGTAGAAAGCTCCCACGCGGAACTTCTGCGTGCGATATTCCAGACCCACACCGTTGTAAGACATACTCATGACGTAGGGCGAGAATCCTGCCGACGACCTTCCGATATGTCCGTGCCATTGCTTGTACGACGGCGAGAGATTGAAGGAGATATGGGGATAGTTGAAGTCTAAATTGTTGTTGGAGTAATAAAGCGAGAAAGGCATGTTGAATCCATACATGCTGATGTTGAGGTTGAGGAACAGCGTATTGCTCAGCGGCGAGGCGTATGCGCTGCCTGCCGTTGAGTGAAAGTAGGTGTTCTGTGTACCTACGGAACCCGTGATGATAAGGGGATCGCTCTTCGCAATCTCCGTGATGTTCTGTGCTGTTGTGCCGCTGGTATGCAGAAAGAGTGCTGCCACAGCCGTCAGTATGGTTATGTGTAAGTGGCTTTTCATCGCTTTGGTTCTTTTAGTGGTTATTTAAAGTTTCGCATGTCTCGAGACATGCGAAACTTTTAGTTATATTAGTATAGTCAACTCACTTGACAAGCTTCTTCGTAACGGTCTTGCCGTCCTTGGTCTTCACCTTCACTACGTAAACGCCTGAAGGAAGGCCGGTAACGGTGGTCTCGCCGGTTGAGACAACAGCACCGGATGCGTTGCATACGATGACGTCAGCCACGTCCATGCCCTGGACTGTGATCTGTCCGTCCACAACGGCGATGCCCGAAGATGCGATGTCGGCTGCTGTGATGCCGGTGACGATGCCACCTACAGTCAGACGCTGCGGAGCGCGGAGCGAACCTGCCATCTTTGCGAACGGCATCTGCTCGTTGATGGTGCGCATCTCGCCGCTGACGGCGTCATGGAGCTTGAACGAAATGGTCTCGCCCTTGTCAGCATGGACGGTGATGAAGCACTTGCCGTCTATCATCTCGCCCTCACCGCGGCACTCGTCGCCTACGAAGGCGCCCACCGTGAAGCGTTCTGCCGAATAATCGTTGCCGAGGTCAGCTACGATGGTCATGTTGTCAGCGAACGGAGCGCTGTTGTATGTCCATACGCTCTGCTTGTGCTGGGGAGCGTTCATCACCGGAGTGCCCTGAGGCATACTGCCCTCACGCAGGTATTCCATGTCGATGGTGTCTGATGCTGCATTGAAATACATATATCCGAGTCCGGCATGCAGAGTGGTAAGGGTGCCTGTCCACTTTTCGCCATTGTATTCAGCGAAGCCGTTGTCCTTCGATACGATGCGGTCGCCCACGTTGAAGTTGTTTGCGTATGTATCTTCGGTAGAGAACACCGAGTTGATATCGTGGTCATACTGATAGGGATTGCCGAGCCAGTTCCACATCGGCACAATCTGACGATGAGTCCGCATGTCTTCGTAAGCGCCGGTGTACATGATTCTCAAGTCAAGCAGACCGGGCTCCTCTTCTTTCACCTTAATCTTATAGCATGTGCCAGGCTCCAGTCTGTTGAGGTCGCCGAAGTATCCGTATTCGGGGTCGTTATGGAGAAGGGCGTCTTCTGAGCGGATTTCCTCCACCACGTTGCCTAATTCGTATTCAGGAGAGTTCCATGATACGCCGCCGCTATAGAGCGAAGTCCACTTCCATCCTGCCTTCTGCATATAACGCTGACCGATACCGACATGTGATGTTGCCACCTCTACGCCGTCGAGCTTCACGCTGATAGTGGCTCTGCCTACGCTATGAGGTCTGATGGTATAGTTAAGCATGGTCTCATCCGTAGGAACAATCTCTACTATGCTCTTCCATTCCTCAGAAACATAGCTGTCAGGAGTTATAGTAACCTCCACTCTTGACGGGTCTACCTCTGCGTCAACGGGGTCGGGAGTAAGCACGAAGTCGCGTGTCTCGGTGCTTACCATATCCACGTATCCGTCCACCTTGAATCCCTTAAGAGACTCCATGATTGTTACGTGGAAGTGGTTTGAAATTTCATACTCATCATTTCGGAGTCCTTCCTCAGTTGCGATGGTGCGCTCAGATGAATAGCTGATATCAATCCATCCCTCACCCACTTTAACGACAGATGCAGAAAGGCTGTCTTTCTTGAAATCATAATACAGCTTTACGGCATCCGTAAGAGAAGAAATATCCAAATTGCTTTGTGCTATATCGTACGACTCATATTCTTCATACTTAGGCCATGACGGTGTCATGATGATGTTGTTACGGATATCCTCAGAGATGTCCCACTTGTCAGTATCCTTTCTTGGCATCAAGAAAGTCATCTCCTCCTGCTTGAACGTGATGTTCGTAGGACCATCCTTTACGATTACTTCGTATGTGCAAGTGGCTTGCGGATTCTGATTAGATATAATTGCAATGCGAGCTCTACCTGGCTTACGGGCGAAAATTCCCTCAGAACCATTGTCCTCAAGTATCTCATTATACTTAAATTCCTGATCCTGGTTGTAACTTGGCAAAACTTCGTAATGCACGCTGCGGTCTGTAGCGTCCTCCGGCATTACCTTATATCCCGACGGAAGGATGTCGAGAAGGTTGTCGCCTATATACATCTTAATTTCCTTAACCCTACCAACCGGCGTAATATACTCTACCGGCTTAATGACTGTGACCTTAAGGTCCACGCTGGCATTCTCGCCGCTAAGCGTCATGGTGTATGTGCCGGTCTTTACTGGATTAAACTTGCCAATATCATTACCTTCCATCGGAAGAATGGCAGTCTCGTCACTGCTCTTCCATGTCAGCTCCTCGTTGCAGTCGGCAGGTGCTGTGGTGTAGCCGCTGCGAAGCACTGTGTTGAGGGCAGCAGTGTCGCCCAAGTTAACTGTGATGCCATTCTTATACTCGTCGCGAAGCTCAATAGAGGTGGCAGGTTGGATGACACGAATATTAATGTCGGAATACTGTCCCGTATTCTTCATGTCCCAAAGCTTAGGGAAAACGCCGACGGAACCATACTTGCCAGTTGACTTAATGGCTGTGAGCTTATTTCCTTCGATATTGACATTTTCACTCTCTTCATACATATTCCAGTTTAATTCTGGTATGTTGGCATTCGCTGGCTCGAATGTAATATAATCCAACAAATTGATCTGCTCACCCACCTTAACTGATACTGTCTCTTGGGTGAAACTATAATATAGAGGCTGGATAAACTTCAGCGGGAAGAGGGCTGACAGCGTACCGGTGGTTTTCTTATTAGTATAGGTTACGGCATCGGCTGCAGGCTGTAAGTCGTAAACATAAGATAGCTGACCACCTGGATAAAGTAATCTGAAAGATATGGCTTTGCCTTCGTCATTAGTATCTCCCTTTACACGAAGAGGGAAATAGTTAATGGTCAAAGCCACCGACAGCGACTTTTTCTGTACCTTCGCAAGTCCGCGGCACTCACCATCGATGAATGCTCCGAGGTAAGTGTTCTCTGGTAACTCTTTCTGACCACAATTGTCGAGGCTTCCCTCTGTGAGTCCTACATAAATGACGTGCTCGTCAGGATAGGCATTGGGATTATAGCCCCAATCAGGTTGTTGTGCCGCCATACCTACGGCATATAGCAGTAGGGATAGCATTAGTAATAATTGTTTTCTCATATTAAAAATGATTTGAAAGGTGAATAATATGCTATTTGGTTTTGTGTTTAATAATGTGATGTTTGGGTTTCTTGGTTATTTCCCGGTCACTCCCCAGCTTTTCAATATGCTCTCTGATCTTGGCCTCAACGTCATCGTATGAATGTCGCCAAGGTTCGTTCTCAATAGTATGGTCTTGCGGTCTCATATTGTACGTTATTTGTGGTTAGTGATATTTGCATGAGACAACATGCCTTACGCTATGTCTGTCAGCACTGCAAAATAAGCTGAAATTCGCTCAAATCAATTGTATAAACTTAACAAAAAATGGCCAATTCTTTACAAAATTAAGGTCAAAGCGCAATTTGACAAGCCAACAGGCAATTTACGCACCTAATTTGACAAGGAATTTAACAGACATTTTGGGTTGGACGGGGAGACAAAAGAGGCAATAATCACACGCGAATAATGTCCGTTATTCGACGTAAGACATGCTATTTTAGACAAGAAGACATTCATCCAATCAATTCAAAACTGAATAATTCACAATGCGCCTTGGCGCACAATTCAAAAATCAAAATTCCTAATTCCTAACTCTTCGGCGGTTCCGCCGAAGACTATATTTGCATTTCTAACGCTCAATACTCTTCGTTCAACGCACTAAGAAATCTTTGATGCGAAATCTTCGAGTTTTGAGCGTGCAGCAATAGCGTACTGATGCACAGAAGGTTATGCAATTAAGGAAATAAATGTGCAATGAATGACGGTGCTAAACATGCATCAAAGGGGCACAATAGAGCCTCTTTGATACTCAAACACAGCCTCTATTGTCATACAAAAAAGCCTCTATTGCCTTCCAATAGTGGCTGTAATGGAAGACAAGAGAGGCTCTTCTGATATATTATGGGGTCAAAAACGAAGCAAAACCACGCAAAAACAGCAAGACAAATCTCTAAAACCGATTTTTATTTTGTAACATGTTTTTACTCTCTTGGACGATATTTGCATGGCGGACAGGAAGACATGAAAACATGTTTTTTTAGATTGTAAGCCCTGCCTACTAACCCTCTTCTCCCTTGCGATACTGCGTCGGCGTCATGCCGATCGTCTGCTTGAAGACGCGGGTGAAGTGCGACATGTCGTAGAAGCCGCACCGCATGGCCACCTCGTTGATGGTGAGGTCAGGACGGTTGTCGAGCAGACACTGCGCCGCATACATCTGCCTTGTGCGGATATAGACGGACGGAGTGCTGCCGGAGACGGCGCCGAGCTTGCGGCGAAACTGAGCCGGACTCAAGCAGAGAGCCGCTGCCACAGTGTCGACGGTGACATTGCCCTCGTTCATCTCCTTGTCCACGATGGCGTTCACACGGTCGAGGAAGGCACGGTCCTGCGGGGGAAGGGCAGCCTCGGCGTCGGGCTGGTGCTCAGCCGCCGCCTTCATATAACGCTCGCGGAGCAGACGGTTCTTCTCAAGCAGATTGCCCACGGTGACGGCCAGCTCTTCCGCGTCGAAGGGCTTGTAGATGTAAGCGTCCACTCCCATCTGCAGACCACGCAGCTTGTCGTCCTGCGAGGTTCTTGCCGTGACGATGACGACGGGGATGTGATTGAGCACTTCCGACTGCTTGACGGCCTGACAAAGCTCGTAGCCGTCCATGCGGGGCATCATGACGTCCGTGACGATGATGTCGGGCACCAGTTGGGTGGCCTTCTCCAGACCCTCCATGCCGTCGTGCGCTATGACCAAGCGATAACGTGCCTTGAGCTGCATGGTCATATACTCCGCCACATCGGCATTGTCCTCCACGATGAGGACAAGCTGACGGGTGTCGGACTGATTGTCGTCGTCGGCATCGTCGGCTTCTGATATGGATGCATAATGGTCTGCTTCTGGCATGACATCGTTCTCGGCGTTCAAGAGGATGGACGTAGGGACGGAGCCAAGCGATTCCAACGACTTCACCTCCACTCCCTCCGGCGCCTTCACCGGAATGCGCACGGTGAACACCGAACCCTCGCCCACCTTACTGACGAGGCTAATGCTGCCGTTAAGAGCACTAACTATCTGCTTGACGAGGGCAAGACCTACGCCCGAGCCGACGTTCTTCTTATCGCTCTCGGTCTGATAGAACGGCTCGAAGATGCGCTGCTGGTCGGCCTGCGAGATGCCGCTACCGAAGTCAGCCACACGCATCTGCAGCATTTCCTCACCCACATCGAGCGACACGAGCACCTCGCTGCCCTCCTTCGAGAACTTTATGGCGTTGGTGACAAGATTGCACACCACCTTCTGTGCGTAGTCAGGCACAAAGTCGCACACCGCCTTCTGCTGCTTCGGCGCATAAAGCAGACGGATGCCGCGGGAGTGAGCCATGTTGAGATGGCTCTCAATGATGTTGGAGAGGAAGAGAACCACGTCGCCACGATACCAGTCGCACTTGCCCACAGCCGACTTCACCTTCTGTATGTCGAGGAGCTGATTGATTAGCGAGAGCAGGCGCGAGCCCTGGCGCGACACCATATTGGCCACTCGCGTGATGTCGCCCATCGGCACCTTGCCCTCCTCCATCATGCGCGAATAGCCGAGGATGACGGTCAGCGGGGTGCGAAACTCGTGGGTGATGTTGGTGAAGAACGAGAGGCGCATCTCGTCTAACTGGTGCTGCACCTCCTGCTTGCGCTTACGGGCACGGAGAGCATAGAGCATGAAGCACACGATGACGGCGGCGAGGATGACGACCAGCATACCGGCAGCGAAGCTAAGGCGCTTCAGCGTGCGCTCCGTACGATACTGCTGATTGACTGACTCTATCTCGGCGCGGTGCTGCTCATGCTCGTAGCGCACACGCATGTTCTGCATGTGTATGATGTTTTTCTCGCTCGATACGCTGTCGCCCAGCTCGTTGTATATCTTATAGAAATGCAGGGCCTGACGGCTGTCGCCCTTGCGGTTATAGATGTCGTAATAGAGTCGGGCAATCTGCGACTGGTGTTCCAGCGAATGAAGGTCGTGAGCCAGGCGGTCTGCCGTGTCAAGGTATTGCATAGCAGTGGCATCGTCGCCCATCTTGATATAGATTTCAGCCAATGCCAGACACGGCTCCATGGTGTGCCAGCGGTCGTCAGAGGGCGCCATTATTTCGTAAGCCTTGCGGTATTCGGCTATCGCCTCCGCCCTCCTACCCTGCTTCTCGTTGAGTCGTCCGAAGTGGGTGTAGCATAGCGAGATGCCGAGGTCAGACTTTGCCAGGCGGTTCTGCTCCATGGAGCGACGATAGAACGTCCAGGCAGAGTCTATCTGGCCGTTACGCTCGTAGAGCGATCCGAGGTTGGCGTAATTGATGGCCTGACCGAGATGGCTGCCAAGACGCTTCTCGCCTTCGAGGGCAGCGTTGAATACGGAGTCGGCTGTTTCGGTGTCGCCGAGCGTAAGGCAGATGTTGCCGATGCCGTTGAGCGAAATCACACGGTTCTTACGCGCCGTGCTGTCATCCTTAAGGCTGAACTCCTCACAGAGATGCAGTCCACGGTAATGATAGTCTACTGCCTCATCGAGGATGCCCATGCGTCGGAAGTTGGTGCCGATGTTGTTAAGCGCCTGAACGGCAGCAATGGTGTCGCCGAGCTGCTCTGCCAGCTTGAGTTCGCGTGTGTGGCAGTCGATGGCTTTGATGAAGAAGTTGGCCTCGCGGTAGACGCGTCCGAGCTTCTTGCGTGCACGCATCTCCAGCATGCGGTCGCCCTTGCGCTCCGCCACATTCACAAGACTGTCGAGGCTTTGCTCACCATCCACCTCGTCCACGATGCTGTCCGCATGAGAGCGCAGAGCTTCGAGATGGCTGGGCGACGGCGAAGAATGGCAAGAAGTGAGGAGAAACACGACGGCAAGACACGTTACGGCAAGAAGACCGCATCGTGAGAGCAGGGCGTGTGCAGTTTGGGGCGAACTATATAATAATGTATAACGTCTGTTTGACATAAGGCTTCGTGGGGGTGTGGTAAGGTTATAGGTTTATAGTATACGAATGCAAAAATACTACTAATTTTTGTTATCTCCAAGTAATATTTAAATGAATTATAATGGTAATTTGAACACAAATCTACCCTTTAAGAATACATTTTTGCACACATTGTAGCCGTTGTGTGCAGAAAATGTATTAACTTTGCACCGCCTAAGGCAAGAATTATCACATAAACGAAATAAGAAAGTTATGTCTTTTAATTTATTGAAAGGAAAGCGCGGTATAATATTCGGCGCATTGAATGACGCTTCGATAGCGTGGAAAGTAGCGGAACGCGCAGTAGAGGAAGGAGCACAGATTGTGCTTACTAACACAGCGGTGGCATGCCGTATGGGCACCATCGACGAGCTGGCAAAGAAGACCGGCGCAACCATCATCCCTGCCGACGCGACTTCGGTGGAGGATCTGACCAACCTCTTCGAGAAGGCTCAGGAAGCTCTCGGAGGCAAGATTGACTTCGTGCTCCATTCTGTTGCAATGAGCGTGAACATGCGCAAGAAGCGTACTTACGACGATCTGGACTACAACTTCCTGAACAAGACACTGGACATCTCTGCCATCTCGTTCCACAAGATGCTGCAGGCTGCCAAGAAGCTGGACGCGCTGAGCGACGGCGCTTCAGTGCTCGCTCTGACTTACATCGCATCACACCGCACATTCTTCGGATATAACGACATGGCTGACGCCAAGTCGCTGCTCGAGTCAATCTGCCGTAGCTTCGGCTATATCTACGGACGCGAGAAGGGCGTACGTATCAACACCATATCACAGTCGCCGACATTCACGACAGCGGGTAGCGGCATCAAGGGCTTCGACGGCCTCTACGACTTCTCAGACCGCATGTCGCCGCTCGGCAATGCCAGCGCTGACGAGTGCGCCGACTACTGCGTGGTGATGTTCTCTGACCTCACGCGCAAGGTGACCATGCAGACTCTCTTCCACGACGGCGGCTTCTCAAGCATGGGTATGTCGCTCCGCGGCATGACGCAGTACAACAAGTCGTTCATCGACGAGAACCGCGACGCCGACGGAAACATCATCTACGGATAAAGAATTTTCAGACAAGAAGACTTTATATAATCCCCCAATGCGGGACGTTTCAGAAAGAAAAGATATTATCTTTAGCACGAAGCGTCCCACATTGGGGGATTTTTCGTATATTTGCACCAAGAACGAAGAGGATGAATGTGAAAACGATTTTGAACGTTGGATTTATATCCTTAAGAACATGAGTACATTTGAAAGAATGCCGTTCCAGGCGCGCAATGCTGTATTCAAGAAGCTCTCCGAGATAACAGACATTGCTGCCTTAAGCAAGGACGAGCGAGAAAAATACGACGAGAGCTTGAAAGTGCTGCGCGACTATCATGCCACGCTCGAAGGAGCAGTCATGTTAGGAGAGGAAAAAGGTTTGGCAAAAGGTCGGGCAGAAGGTCGGGCGGAAGGCATGATGCAGAGACAGCTCGATATTGCCAAAATGATGCTTGAGGACGGCGAGCCGATAGAGAAGATAATGCGTTATACTGGACTAACTGAAGAAGAAATAGAAAAACTAAAATAAATGAACAAAAGATTATTCTTTTCTATAACAGCTTCTGCCTTGCTTGCCTCCACCATGATGCAGGCGCAGGACGTGAGCTATCCGCAGACGCGGAAGGACAATGTCGTGGACGATTATTTCGGCGAGAAGGTTGCCGACCCGTACCGCTGGTTGGAGAACGACACAAGCCGCGAAACGGCGCAGTGGGTGGAGGCGGAGAATGCCGTCACACGTAAGTATATTGACCGCATCCCGCTCCGCAAGTCTATTCTGAAGCGACTGAAGGAGACTGCCAATTACGAGAAAATCGGTATGCCGTTCGAGCAGCACGGCAAGTGGTATGTATACCGTAACAACGGACTGCAAAACCAGTTTGTGCTCTATCAGATGGATAGCCCGGATGCAAAGGAAGACCAGCAGCGCGTTTGGCTCGACCCGAATACGCTTAGCGCGGACGGAACGGTGGCGCTGAAAGGAACCCACTTCTCACATGACGGACGCTATATGGCTTACGTGATTTCGCGTAACGGTTCGGACTGGGAGGAGATTTACGTGAAGGACTGTCAGACGGGCAAGGTGCTTGACGACCATATTGTCTGGGCGAAGTTTACGGGCGCTGAATGGTTGGGCGACGGATTCTATTATAGCGCATACGATGCTCCTGAGAAGGGAAAGGAAACATCGGCTAAGAACTCTGTGCAGAAGATTTATTACCACAAGATCGGCACACCGCAGAGCGAAGACCGCCTCTTCTATCAGAACCCCACGCAGCCGCTGCGCTTCTATAGCGTAAGCATCGACCGCGACGAAACGGTAATGTACCTGACCGAGGCTGGTATGGCGAACGGCAATAACCTCTTCGTCCGCGACTTGAAGCAGCCCAACTCGCAGTTCATACAGATGTGCGCCAATGCAGACTATATCTATAATCCCGTGCAGACCATTGACGGCAAGATGTATATCCTTACCAACGCCGACGCTCCGCGTTACCGACTGATGGTGGCTGACATCAACAAGCCGGGATATGGTGACTGGAAAGAAGTGGTGGCGGAGAGCGAGAGTGTGCTTGACGGAGTGACTTTCGCCGGCGACCGCATGATTCTGAAATATATGAAGGACAACTGCCATCAGCTCTACGTCTACTCTCTGGACGGCAAGCGACTCTCGGAGATAGAGCTGCCGACATACGGTTCGGTCAGCGCAAGCGGCAAGCGAGGACAGAAGGAGGTTTATTATTCGTTCACGTCATACACCACTCCTTCCACTGTCTACAGCTATGATATGACGGCAGGAACAAGCAAGGTTTGGGCAGCGCCGAAGACGTCGTTCCGTTCGCAGGACTACAAGACGGAGATGGTGTTCTACACGTCAAAGGACGGTACACGTGCTCCGCTCTTCATCACCTATAAGAAAGGACTGAAGATGAACGGCAAAAATCCGCTTCTGCTCTACGGCTACGGCGGTTTCAACCTCTCATACAATCCCTTCTTCCTCTCCAACTACATCCCCTTCATGGAGCGCGGTGGCATTTACGTGCATGCTGTTCTGCGTGGTGGCGGAGAGTACGGCGAGGAATGGCATGTGGCTGGAACGAAGTTGCAGAAGCAGAACGTCTTCGACGACTTCATTGCAGCAGCCGAACTGCTCATCAATAAGGGCTATACATCAAAGGACTATCTCGCCATCCAGGGTGGCAGCAACGGCGGTCTGCTCGTAGGAGCCTGCATGACGCAGCGTCCTGACCTCTACAAGGTGTGTCTGCCCGCAGTAGGCGTTATGGATATGCTCAGATACCATAAGTTCACAATCGGTTGGAACTGGGCACCTGACTACGGCACATCGGAGGACTCGAAGGAGATGTTCGAATATCTCAAGGCTTACTCGCCACTCCACACATTGAAGCCAGGCGTAAGCTATCCCGCCACCCTCGTCACCACAGCCGACCACGACGACCGTGTGGTTCCAGCCCACTCGTTCAAGTTCGCTGCTCGTCTGCAGGAATGTCAGGCAGGAAAGGCACCGGTCCTTATCAGCATCGGCGTTAACGCCGGTCACGGCGGAGGCAAGCCATTAGCAAAGCGCCTCCAGGAACAGGCCGACCTCCTGAGCTTCACGCTGTGGAATATGGGAGTGAAGAAATAAGAGGATAAGGAAAAGCAGCATACGAAAAAAGCAGAGCTTTAACCATAGAAAGTTAAAGCTCTGCTTTTTTTTATTATCATAGAAAGGCCTAGATAATCTAGAAAGCCTATAAAGTCTAGAACATCTAGAAACTCTAGAAAAGTTAGAAAAGCCAGAGCGTCTAGAGCGCCTATCCCCTTATTCTGCCTTAGGAGCAAATCTCATTGTTACGACGTGCTTGCCGGTCGGGACCTGGTACTGCGGGAGGCAAGAGTCGCCGCCGCATGAATGGTTACCGATGCCACGCTGCCAGATGTCGAAGTGAGCGAACACCTGCGGGCTGCGTGTGAGGTCGTAAGGATGCTTGCCGCCATAGAAGACGTCATAGTTGAACTGCTGGTCGTCTACGTGAGAGAGCGAGAATGCGAGCATTCCCTCTACTGTGATATCGAGAGACGTGCCGTTGCCAGACAACTTCAAGCTGCGCAAGCCCTGACGATCGCCCATTGTCTGCGGTGCACTCTGCTCCTCAAACATACCGTCTACTGTTGTGGTGTATCTGCCGAGCATTTGGCTGCGCTGACGGTCGATGTAGTTAGACCACGGACCCTTGGCGTAATACTCCACATTCTCCATACCCGGAGCGAACTGCATAGTGATGCCGACACGACGAGTGTCTACAGACGAGTTCTCGAATGTCACCTTCATGTCCACCACTCCATTAGGATAAATGGTATATACGATGGCGTGTGTGTCCTTGCCGTTGCCCACTGTGGTCTCCACAACAACGTTCTTGCCCTGCTTTGTCGGAGCCTTTACGAGATGCTTCTGACCAGAGATGGCACCTTCTTCCTTGTTCTCGTTCTCTGCTACGCCTCCGGTTGCGCCGAGTGAGATATTGTCGTTGGCAATACGACGGAAACCGTTGAAGTCGGGACCTGCCTCAGGCATTACAATCTGCTTGCCGTTGAATGTCCAATCTGCTATTGTTCCGTTCTCTGCGAAGCTGATGGCGAAGTTCTTACCGACAACCTTGCGACCCTCAATCTTCAGCTTACCCTTCAGCTTGCCGATAACGGGCAGAGTGCCGTGGGGCTGCTCTACGAATGTCGGGTCAGCAACGGGAACGCTTGCTGTGACAGCGTCAGCACCAAGCTTAAACTGGGTTGCCACCATTGAGTAGCCCTTCTTAGCCCAAGAAGCGTTGTTCTTGAGATTAAGGCTAAGCTCCACCACATACTCCTTGTCAGCGCTTACGGCTGTTGTGTAAGGGATGTCCACCTCGCATGTTGCACCCGGCTTGCATGAAGGAACGGCAGCAGCGCCCTTCTCCACCTCCTTGCCATCGGCAAGTATGCGATATGTCAAAGTATAGGCGTCAGCGAGATCAGTGAATGCGCTCTTGTTCTTAAGAGTGAGCTTATGGTTCTTGAAGCCAACAAAGTCGGCGTCGCGATATACGTACTTCACCTCCTCAAGCTTGGCTGTCCACTCACGTCCCGGAGTAATGATACCGTTGGACATGAAGTCGCCCTGGAATCCATTGTCGCCACGATTCATGCGTGTGTAATCATAGCCTGAAGTATAATAGTGAAGACCTGTCTTGCTGTCAATGAGAGGCTTGTTCTCCTTGATGCGACGTGTATCGTAGATACCCTGGTCCACCCAGTCCCAGATACAGCCACCCACGATGCCTGTGCTCTTCTCTATTACGTCCCAGTATTCCTGGAGGTTGCCGACAGCCTGACCCATTGCGTGTGCATACTCGCAGATAAAGTAAGGCTTGTTGTTCAGACCACTGCTCTGCTCGATGACCTTCTCCACCTTCGGATACATATCCGAGCCGAAGTCAGAATACTTCTCGCCGTGGTTGTAGCCCTCGTAGTGTACGAAGTTGTCGCGACCCGGAAGCAGACGCTTCACGCAGTCGTATGTGGCCTGGAAGTTCTGTCCGCCACCCGACTCGTTACCCAACGACCAGAACACAACGCTCGGATGGTTGCGGTCGCGGAGCACCATACGCTCGGTGCGGTCCACGTAAGCATTCTCCCAAGACGGAGTATCAGAGAGCGACTGGTTGTTATGGCACTCCACATCAGCCTCGTCCATGCAGTAGAGGCCGTAGTAATCGAACATGGCATACATACGCGGCTGACGCGGATAGTGGCTTGTACGTACTGTATTGACGTTAGCCTGCTTCATCAGCATTACGTCCTTAAGCATTGTTTCGGTGTCGATGGCGTGACCGAGGAGAGGATGGATGTCCTGCGTGTTCACACCCTTGAAGAAGACGCGCTCGCCGTTAACGTAGATAAGATTGCCGCGCTGCTCTACAGAACGGAAACCGTACTTCGTTGAGAAGACCATCTCTTCCTTGTCGCCCTGCTTCTGACGCACTACGACGGTGTAGAGATAAGGATTCTCTGACGACCAAGGAGTCAGTCCCTTCAGACCTTCCATCTTCACGTTGAACGTCTTGTGAGAGTCCTTTGCGGTCATCGCAGCCTGAACATTCTGCCTTGCCACCAGCTTGTTGTTGGCGTCGAGAAGCTCCACCTCAAGGTTCTTGGTAACCTTATCGCACAACGCATTGTTAACGGTCAGCGCCACATCGAGCGAACCTTCCGTGTACTTGCTGGCTGCATCAAGCGAAGATGTAATGTAATGGTCGAACACGAAGGTGCGCGGAGTTGACACCAGATATACGTCGCGATGAATGCCTGCGAGGTGCCACATGTCCTGACCTTCGAGATACGAACCGTCCGACCAGCGGTATACGCGTACCGACACGTTGTTCTCGCCCTTGCGTACATAGTTGGTAACGTCGAACTCGGCGTCCGTATTGGCGCCCTGCGAGTAACCTGCGTACTGTCCGTTCACCCATACCACGATGGCGCTGCAAGCACCGTCGAAGTGGATAAACACGCGGCGACCGTCCTTCCAGTTCTCAGGAAGAGTGAAGTTGCGGCGATACGAACCCACCGGATTCTTGTCAAAATTGTCGTCAAACGCCTTTATGAACGGCGGATTGTTGTGGAAAGGATAGCCCACATTGTTATATACGGGCACGTCATAACCTGCCATTTCCCAGTTGAGCGGCACACGGATGTTGTCCCAACCCGACACGTCAGCGTTGTCAGCATAGAAGTCGTCCTTACCTGGACGACCTTTACTGCGGTCCGCTGTGTAATGGAATTTCCAGTCGCCGTTGAGCGAGAGCACGTCAGCGTGCTTCGGCTCCAGCCACGGATATTTGTAGCAGTCGTCTTTCTGCAAAAGTGCTGTAGACGAATAAGGGATGAACGTGGCGTGAGCCTTCTGCTTCCAGTGCTCAAACACCTTCTCGTTCTCCACCCATGACTCGTCAAACGGAGCCTCAGCCGAAACCTTCGGCACCGTCTTGAGGGGCATGGTGCGGTTAGGTCCAGAGGCTGTTTGCTGGGCGCGGGGCGCTGACTTGCGCGCCACATTCTTTTGCGCCATAGCCACATTGCCGAAAAGCAGAGCGGCAATAGTGGCGGTTCCAATCAAATAGTTTATTCTCATAGTTCGTTTTTAGTAGACAAGTCTACTTGTTTACTGTTTTCTTTCCGTTACGTATTACGATTCCGCGGTAGTTCTTGCCTACCTTCTGACCCTGGAGGTTATAGGTCTGTCCGTCGCCTTTCGCATTGTTCTCGATGCGGTCGATGGATGTAGGCGGATTGTATGTGCCCTCGAAGTCAAACACATACACGGTGCCAGCCTTGCCTGAGAGAGTGGTCTGGTCTGTAGAATCGAAAGCAAAATCGGTAGTAAGCACGTCGTTCACGTATACCTTTGCATTGCCAATACCCTCGCAGACGAGCGGAGCTGTCTGTCCCTGATTGCTTGTGATGGTCACAAGAGTGGGCTTGTTGTTCTTCCACTGGATGCTTACAGTGAAGTCGCCTACAGCCTTCATGCCGTCGATGTGTCCGGTCTTCCATGCAGAAGGCAGTGCGGGGAGGATGCGGATGGTGCCGCTGTTGCTCTGCATGAGCATCTCAGCCATACCAGCGCAAGCGCCGAAGTTGCCGTCAATCTGGAACGGAGCGTGCGAATCGAAGAGGTTATAGAACACACCTGCGTCGCCATTGCTGTGGCGGAGGGCGTTGTTAAGAATCTTACGGGCGTGGTCGCCGTCAAGGGCACGTGCCCAAATATTAATCTTCCATCCCATTGACCATCCCGTTGCACCGTCGCCACGGAGACGGAGTGAGTTGACAGCAGCGTCGAAAAGCTCTGTTCCCGGCTCCACCTGAGAGAACGGATAGAGGCACATAAGGTGCGACATGTGTCTGTGGTCGCGGCCTTCGGTGGTAGCAGTATAGCGGCTGTACTTCCATTCGCGCATTATCTGCGTGCCAGAGGCGATGCGGTCAGAACCCCAGTTGCCCGTGTATGTCTCGGTATGCAGACCGTTGTCCAGCTTTGCGAACTTTGTCTTAAGGTCGGCAAGGTCTGTCTCTGTGACGTTGGCGTCATCGCCAAGTACGTCAATGGCCTTGAGAGTATTGTCGAAGAGATCGTAAACGAGCTGCTGTGCGTGAGCCACACCGTTCTCAGCTTCAGGTCCGTGCTCCGGCGACCATTCGTCAGGAGTCTCATAAGTGCCGTCGGAAGCCAATATCAGACGGTCCATCCAGAACTGTGATGCAGAGAGCATTGCAGGGAATACGCGCTTCAGATAGTCACGGTCGAGCGTATAGCGATAGTGCTGCCAGAGGTGTGAGGCGTACCACGCGTTGGCAATGACGTAGTTGTTCTTGAACGAGCTTACGCCGCCGAAGATGTTGTTCTCCGTGAAGCAGGTCCAACCACGGTCCTGTCCCTGCATCTGTGCCCACTGCTTCCATTCGGTGTGGTTCTCTGCGAGGTTCCAGATATAGTTGAGGAACGGCAGGTGCATCTCGCTGAGATTGGTCGGTTCAGCCGGCCAGTAGTTCATCTGCACGTTGATATTAGAGTGGATGTCGGCGTTCCAAGCCGGCTGCACCATATTGCTCCAAATGCCCTGAAGGTTAGACGGGAGGTCAACACCGCGTGAAGAAGCAATCTCAAGATAACGTCCGTAAGCAAAATAGAGCTGCTCCAGCATAAGGGCATTGTCGCCGTTGCCGCTGTTGTATGTGTCGATGAGCTTGTTGGTGGGCAGCGTATTGGCTGTTCCGTCAAGATGGAAGTCCAGACGTCCGAAGAGTGAAGCGTAGTCTGCGAGGTGTTCGTCATAGAGTGCTCTCCATCCCTTGTCGGCTGCTGCCGTAGCGCGAGCCTCGATGTCTGAGACGAGTGAAGAGGTGTTGGCGATGTATGTGGGTGAAGAGATGTCGTAGTCGGTGCCACCGGCGAGGATGACGAGCACTTCGTCAGCGTCTGTTACGGTGATGCCTTCCTCCGTTGTCTCCACTGTTCCGCCATTGGGGATGACCTTCATAACGGCGCTATAGCTGATGAGGTCCAGCTTGCCGTTAAACTTAGCCTCCTCTTTCTCGTACGTCACGTTGCTTGTAAGCACCGATCCAGGAACGAGAGTGAAGCGCATGCTTATCTTGCCCTTGGCGTCAGCTGCGTAGTGAGCGGCTACGACGCGAGCCGGACTTGAAGCGATATACTGGCGTGTATAGGTAACGCCCTCGGGAGAAGTGAACTGTGTGAGTCCGGTTGCTGTGGTCAGATCCAGCTGACGGAGATATCCCGTAGCGGCTGTCTCGGCTGTTGTGCCGCAGCATCCGCTGAGGTCTTCGGCAAAGACCGAGCCGAAGTTCTCATACTTGCCATATCCCTTACCGCCGTAGGGCGAACGTGCTGCAGTTCCTGACCAGAGTGTCTTCTCGTTAAACTGGATTTCGTCCTTATAGGCACCGCCGAAGAGACTGGCTCCGAACTGTCCGTCACCGATGGGCAATGCATACTCCATCCAGTTGCTGTAACCCTGTCCGCCGCTGTAAAGCTGTGCTGTTGTGGCAGGCTCGTCATACCAGAGGGTGAGCATGTTGGCGGGCGAATATCCCGTTACGCCGACTGTCTTATAGTCGAGTGCGCCGTTCATGGCACCGGGCTTGGTGAACGACACCACGTTGTTCTGGTCGCCAACCTTCCAGAAGCCGATGGTATTGCCGCCTCTCGGGTCGCCCCAAAGATTCATGTAGTTGTTGCCCGACTTCGAGTTTGCGATAACCTCAAAGCCTGCACCGTTGTCCGTGCAGCTGCTTACCACGAGCTTATAGCCGCCGGGCTGTGCCGACTTAGAAGCGCGGATAGGGTTGGGATTGTTGCCACCTTCAGAGGTATAGATCGACTCTGAGCTGACAACGGCATAATTGCCGTTCTTGTTGACAAACTGGAAGTTGTCCTGCGTGCCCACGAGCTTCCACTGCTGCGAAGCGTCACCAGTGGAGTTGTAGAGTCGGATGCAGTTGTCCGTACCGTTGGTGCTCTCGCTCATGCACGTTCCCGAACGGTTGAACGTAACGATGTAATACTGCGGATTGGCGTCCGCCTCGCTGCAGAACGTCGGCATCTTGGCGGCGGCACGCAACGGAGCAGCCTTCTTGCCCGCAGTCACATTAGCGGCAAACACCGTTATGCTTGCTACGAGAAGAAAGAAGAGAAATGACAATTTCTTCATAGCTGGGTTGATTTTATGATTGTTAGTAATATAAGTGGTTGTTTATTTATAATGTGGTAAGGTATATAATGTTATGCAAAGTTACGTATTTTTTTTGCCTTATGGTCGCTTTAAACCAACTTTTACATAAAGATAAAGGATTAAGCCTAACTTTTTAAAAATTAGCATCCACCTTTATAGGTTTATATGATTATTTTCTTAATTTTGCATTTAGAACAAACTAAACTAACATGAAAATCTATTTTGACATCCAATACAAGACAGCCTTTGGAGAGGAACTGCTGCTGAACGTGGAGGGTCAGGACGAGTCTGCGGACAGCGTGCTGATGTTTACACGTGACGGACTCAACTGGTCATGCGACATCGACGTACCGGAAGACACCACAAAGGTAAGCTACTACTATAGTGTGAGAAACTATCGCGGCATCAAGCGAACAGAATGGAAGATGATGAAGCATCTGCTATATCTTAATGCCACTGCCGCCAAACGATACGTCGTGCATGACCGATGGCACGATATCCCCTGCGACACTTATCTCTACAGCTCGGCATTCACCGACTGCGTCAACCGACGCGCTGAGGGAAAGGTGACGCCCACTGACCTGCCACGCATCTTCAGATTGGTGGTGCGTGCTCCGCAGCTCCGCATCGGAAGCCGTCTGACCTTATTGGGCGCAGGCGATTTCCTCGGCAACTGGGACCTTACCAAGGCGATTCCTATGACCGAGCAGAACCATAACGAATGGATGGTGGACATCGACGTTGACCGCTATGTGGCTTTGCAGCACGCCAAGCGTATAGAAGCCTTGAAGCGCACTCCCTACTACAGAACCTTGCAGCGCAACAAGAAGGCAAACTGCGTGAACGAGGTAGAGGCTGAGGACATAAAGATGGAGTTCAAGTTCGTGGCGTTCGACGACAAGGGCGACGAACTTTGGGAGACTTGTGAAAACCGCATGCTTGACATTCCAACTATGAACGAGGGCGAAGCTCACGTGGCTGTGCTCGACCAGGCGTTCTTCGCGCTTTGCGACGAGAAGGTGGCGGGCACGCTCATCCCCGTATTCTCGCTGCGTTCGGAAGGCAGCTACGGCATGGGTGACTTCGGCGACTTGAAGCTGATGATTGACTGGGTGGCCAAGACTCACCAGCGCGTGCTGCAGGTATTGCCCATCAACGACAGCACGTCCACACACACTTGGAGCGACTCATATCCTTATTCCTGCATCAGCATCTATGCCCTCCACCCGCAGTATGCCGACTTGCGTCAGCTGCCGCAGCTCAAGGACAAGGTGGAGGCAGACCGCTTCGAGATGTTACGCGAGGAGCTGAACGCTCTGCCGCAGATTGATTATGAGCGTGTCAACAACGCCAAGCTGCGCTATCTGCACCTTCTCTTCCAGCAGGAGGGAAAGGAGATGCTTGCTTCGGACGACTTCAAGGAGTTCTTCGAGGAGAGCCAGCACTGGCTGGTGCCTTACGCACAGTTCTGCTATCTGCGCGACAAGTATGGTTCGTGCCTCTTCAATACATGGCTCGACCACAACCAGTGGGACGAGGCTGACCGCAAACCTTTGTCAGACCCAAGCTCGAAGGCATACAAGGACGTGGCTTTCTTCTATTTCGTGCAGTACATCCTCGACCGTCAGATGCGCTCGGCTCACGAGTATGCCAAGGCTCGCGGCGTGATTCTGAAGGGCGACATCCCCATCGGCGTCAACCGCAACGGCTGCGACGTGTGGCACGAACCCGAATATTTCCACCTCGACTCACAGGCGGGCGCTCCGCCAGACGCTTTCTCTGCCAATGGTCAGAACTGGGGATTCCCCACATACAACTGGGAGCGGATGATCAGCGACGGATGTAAATGGTGGGAAAGACGATTCCAGAACATGCAGAAGTATTTCGACGCTTACCGCATCGACCACATTCTCGGCTTCTTCCGTATCTGGGCAATACCAACCGAATGCGTGCATGGTCTGCTCGGACAGTTCCAGCCGGTTCTCGGCATGACGTGCGAAGAGATTGAGAGTTACGGACTGCACTTCCAGGAGGAAGCGTTCACGCGCCCGTTCATAGCCCGTTGGGTGGTGGACCGTGTGTTCGGAGAATTGGCTGAAGAGGTTGTCAATACTTACCTCGAAGCTGACCGTGACGACCTCTACAAACTTAAGCCTGAATATGATACGGAGCGTAAGATTGAGGCTGTGTTCAAGGAGAAAACGTCGGAGAAGGACATAAAGCTGCGCGATGGACTCTACACGCTCGTGCAGGACGTACTCTTCATCCGCGACCGACAGAATCCCAAGCTCTTCCATCCGCGCATCACGGCGCAGACCACCTGCCGCTACGAGGCGCTGTGGGATAAGGACAAGGACGCTTTCAACCGTCTGTATAACGACTACTATTATCGCCGCAACAACGACTTCTGGTATACGGAGGCAATGAAGAAGCTGCCGCGTCTGGTGCAGGCAACGCGTATGCTGGTCTGCGGTGAGGACCTCGGCATGGTGCCCGACTGCGTGCCCTGGGTGATGCAGGAGCTTCGCATCCTTAGCCTTGAGCTACAGCAGATGCCGAAGGACCCGAACGTACGCTTCGGCCAGCTCTCGCGCAATCCTTACCGTTCCGTATGTACAGTCTCCACACACGACATGTCTACGCTGCGCCAGTGGTGGGACGAGGACGAGGAACGCACGCAAGACTTCTACAACTCCATGCTCTATCGTTCCGGCGCCGCTCCTCACCCGCTCCCCGGATGGCTCGCCCGCGACATCATCTCAAACCAGCTCACCTCTCCCTCCATGCTGTGCATCCTCTCGCTGCAGGACTGGCTCGCCATCGACGAGAGCATCAGACTGAAGGACGCCAACGCCGAGCGCATCAACATCCCCGCCAACCCGAAGCATTACTGGCGCTATCGCATGCACCTGACCATAGAGACCCTACTCGCCGAGCGCGACTTCAACGACCAGATAAAGGAACTGGTGGACGAAGCAGGAAGAAGATTATAAACAGCAAAGAGGGTGTGCCAAAACGGTTGTCCGTTCTGACACACCCTCTTTTTATAAAGGTGTCTTGTATAGATTTCTGATTACTTTACGGCTGCGCCGTCATACGCCCACTTATAGAACGAAGCTCCGTGAACGAAGCCTGCGCCGAAGGCTGTGAAGATGACGTTGTCGCCCTTCTTCAGGTTCTTCTCGTGGTCCCACAATGCCAAAGGAATTGTGGCGGCACTTGTATTGCCGTAGCGTTCGATGTTCACCACCACCTTATCCATAGGCAAACCGACACGCTTGGTCACTGCCTCGATGATGCGGAGGTTAGCCTCGTGAGGAATCACCCAGTTGACATCATCAACAGTAAGGTTGTTCATCTTCATCACCTCTGTAACGTCGTCGCCCATGTTGGTCACGGCATAACGGAACACGGTGCGTCCCTCCTGATGGAGGTAGTGCAGACGGTGGTCTACCGTAAACTTCGACGGAGGACAAACAGAGCCACCTGCCTTCATGTGAAGGAAGGGCAGACCCTTGCCGTCCGTACGCATGTACGAATTGACAACGCCGACATTCTCCTCTTCTGTTGCCTCCAAGAGCACTGCTCCGGCACCGTCGCCGAAGAGCACGCAAGTGGAGCGGTCCTGATAATCCACGAGTGACGACATCTTGTCGGCACCGATGACGATAATCTTCTTGAAGCGACCACTCTGAATCATTGAAGCAGCAACGTCGAGCGTATAGATGAATCCGCAGCATGCAGCCTCAAGGTCGAAAGCGAAAGCGTTCTTCAGTCCTAATTTACCCAGAACGATGGACGCTGTAGAGGGGAACTTATAGTCAGGAGTTGTAGTGGTGACGATGAGCGCGTCGATAGTGTCGGGATCAACACCTGTCTTCTTGATAAGCTCCTTGGCAGCCTTACGCGCCATGTAGCTCGTACCAAGACCCTCTTCTGTGAGGATGTGACGTTCCTTGATGCCGACACGAGTCATAATCCACTCGTCGCTGGTGTCCACCATGCGCGACAGCTCCTCATTGGTGAGGACATAGTCAGGCACGTATCCGCCAACACCGGTGATTATTGCGTTTATCTTACCCATCGTGGTAAAATTAATTATTCAGCAACTTCCTTTACGATAGCCACCTTGCCACGATAGTAGCCACAAGTAGGACATACTGTGTGGTATACGTAGTAAGCGCCACAGTTAGGGCATACTGCCAATGTAGGAGCTACTGCCTTATCATGAGTTCTTCTTTTGAGGGTACGAGTCTTTGACTGTCTTCTTTTAGGATGTGCCATTTTTCTTTAATCTTTAATTATTGTTTTTAATTTTTCAAGTTCATTCCATCGCGGATCTACCGCTGTCTCTTCGTCCTCATCACTACTTCGGGTAGCTGAGTGCTCTTCCAGAGCCTTAATCATCGCCGCGTTGCATTTTCCAGGTGCATGAACGTGCTTAATGGGAACGTTGAGCGCTATAAATTCGTAGACGAACCATGAGAGGTCGAGTGTGCCATCACCCTCTTCCACCGTCACGAGGTCGTCGTCCTCGGAATATTCTTCTCCAAACTTCACCACGAGGCGGTCGTCCGTCTCGATGGGCTGGTCCATATCGTCAAGGCAGAGGTCGCACGGAATAACGACGGAGCCTTCGGTATGGATGTCGAGCTCAAAATAGCTTTCTGTACGGCGTATGTCTACAGACACACACACTTCTCCGCGCTTGATTTCGTCCTCTTCCAAGGAGCCGAACCAAGCGTCGTCAAGGTGGAACTGAAGGGCTGTACGGCCCTCGTCCAAATCCTTCAGATTTATCTTAAGTTGTTCTGAACTACACATTTGGTGTGCAAAGTTACGAATATTTTCCGACAAACCATATATTCTTTCAAAAGTTTTTGGGGTTATACGGGTTATTTCTTTAGTTCTATGCGGAATGTGGTGCCCACACCCACTTCTGACCACTTAACGAAGATGCGTCCTTTGTGATATTCCTCCACGATGCGCTTGGCGAGCGAGAGGCCCAGTCCCCAGCCTCTTTTTTTGGTGGTGAAGCCGGGTCGGAAGACGTTTCGGATGTCCTTGCTGCGGATGCCCTTGCCCGTATCGGTCACTTCCACGACGGCTTTCCTGTTCTCCTCGAACACCTTCAGCGTGATGGTGCCTTCGCCGCCCATTGCGTCCACGGCGTTCTTCGACAGGTTTTCTATCACCCACTCGAAGAGCGAAGCGTTTATCTTCACCTGAATGTCGTCGCCAGGGAAGTCGCGAATCATCTTCACCTTATTGGAAGTGCGTCGGTCCATATAGTCGATAACATGTTCGAGCGCCTCCTTGAGGTCGGTCTCCACAGGTTCGGGCAGGGAACCTATCTTCGAGAAGCGGTCTGCAATGAGCTGCAGTCGCTTCACGTCCTTGTTCATTTCGGGTATGAGGTCGTCGTCGGGATAGGTTTCCTTGAGTATCTCCACCCATGCCATAAGGCTGGAAATGGGCGTGCCCAGCTGGTGCGCCGTCTCCTTTGACAGTCCCACCCACACCTTGTTCTGCTCGGCGCGTTTGGAGGTAAGGAGGGCGAATATGGCTATCACCACGAAAATCATCACCACGCCCAACTGTATGTAAGGATAAGAAGCCAGTCGGCGCAGCATAACGGAGTCGTCGTAGCACACGTTTATGTAGTCAGCGTTAGCCACGCCGTTCTCAGGATTGTCGTCAATGGCGATGCGTATGTTGCGTTTCTCGAGCAGGAGATGATGTCCCATGTCGGCCACGAAGCGCATCGTGTCGGCTTCGTTGGCGCAGTCCTTGATGACAAGATTTCGGTAAGCCTGTACGTCGCCTTTCGAGTCGAGCACGATTACAGGAATGGTGTTGTTGCCGTTGATGACCTTCAGCACCAGATTGATGTCGGTGTTCTCGTCGGCGCGGTTAAGCGTACGCATAGCCTCCGCCCACACCTCCATCTTGTTATGCTCCTCCGTAGCGAGGTCGCGGATGAGGATATGTGACACGACAAGTGATGCCACGGCTATTATCACCGCAGCAAACACAAGAAGAATCTTGACTCTACGTATTTGGTCAGTCCATTGCATATAAATGTATAACGCAACAATCCGCAGATTATTATTATTTCGAAGAAGGAATTACTTTCACACCTCACCAAAGACTGCTATCCATCACCTTATTGGCTGCTTTCTCAGAAACAGAGTCGGCGTTTACGGCGTCTGCCTGTTTGGTCTGGCGTGAGTTTATCATCGCGCCTATGACGATGAGCAGCACCAATGCCAATGCTATGAGGAGAGCGTTCACAACTGCGAACGACCTTTCGCCGTCTGCCATCAGGCGCCTTACCTGGGCGATGTCGGCGGGACGGCGGGCACGGTCGGCAGCGGCACACTTCTGCCCCACCCTTGCCAGACTCTTGCTACGCACAGCCTCAGCCATATATTCCAGCACCTTTCCGAACGAATAGATGTCGGCGCTGGGATCGCTCTGGGCATCCGGCTTGAGCTGTTCGGGAGCCATATAGCCGCGTGTGCCAGCCGGAATCTTCAGCACGCAGAATGTCTCGCTGTCGGAAAGTCCGAAGTCGATAATCTTAACGTCGCCGCCTCGGTGAGTCAGCATTATGTTGGAAGGCTTGAGGTCGCGATGAACGGTCTGCTTGGCGTGGATATACTCCATGGCATCAAGCAGCTGACCGGCTGTCTTGCGTGCCTTCTCCTCCGTCATGTTGCCACTTTCTACAGCTGCTTCCAGCGTCTCTCCGTCCACACATTCCATGACTATGCACTCGCCCAACTCGCCCACCGGCTCCATGCTTATGGTGCGGCAGATGTTGGGATGGTCAAGTTGCAGCCCTATCTCGAACTCCTTCATGAGCGCCTGGCGATATGTCGGTGTGTAGGCGAAGTCGGGCTTCAGGCATTTCAGCATATAGCGCTTGCCGTAACGAACGGCAGAAAACATGCGCGTGAAGCCTGATTTAGATACGTAAGCCTCGCTTATGTTCGTGAATCCGCCGTTATGACGCGTAGAATTGAAGTCACTCTCGTCGCCTATGTCAGACACAAATCCTGATGTCGGTTGCTTGTCATTCATTGTCGCATGTCTTTAATATTCTGACTATAGAGAGTCCGCCGTTGCGTCCAGCCACGAACGGAGGCGTACGCTCGCCGTCACGCTCGAGGAACGGCAGGTAAAGCGGTTGCTCGGCGATGAAACATCCCGTGACAAAGACGTCGCCAAATAACATCTTGCTGTTGCGCGACTCAATGACCGTATAGCGGCTGTTTCCTAAGTATTCCAGACGTACCATGCGGTTGGGTCTCCACCCTATCTCCACCTCGTCGCCGCAACGAAGGTCGCTGCTCATGAGCTGGTCAGCATTGAAGAACGACGAGTTGTAACAAGGACTGGTCTTCAGCCATGCCACGAATCCGCTGAAGTCAGGATGACCGATATAACGCGACAGCGCATTCAGGGTGGTCATGCGTGGCTTGTGCTCGTCGCCGACATAGTCGTAGAGCCGTTTAAGCGTGGATGTCGACACATTGGCATTATATTTATTCTTAAGCATAAGCGAGAACACCTCGAAGTCGGTGGACGTGGCAAGTGTGTCCTCATATTTCTCCTTGACGAGACGCTTGAGTTCTTCTATTTCCGGTGATTTCATTCTTCTACGATATTATCAAAAACATTCCATTTAGAATTGGCACGATAAAATCTCTTCTTGCCCATCGGCACATGCAGACGGCAGATCTTGGTAAAGTCGGTGCCGGTTGTGGTAAACGTATTGGGGCTGCATACTGGCGGCGTAGGGGCGCTGATGTAGAGATCGGCAAGCGGACAACCGTCAAACACGCGGTCTGACAGTAGCTCCACGTCGTCGCCTAAGCGCACAGTCTTCAGGCTGGCGCATTTCTGGAACACGCCCGTGGGCAACAGTTTCAGCGTGGAAGGGAGCACCACCTCCTTCACTTTACTGTTATAGAAGGCGCACTCGCCTATCTTTGCAAGTCCTGCAGGGAAGACGAACCTGTCTATGCTGCAGTCGCGGAAGGCATACGCTCCTATTGCCGTGATTGTGGCAGGCAACGAGTATTCGCCACGCTTGCCCATCGGGAACCACAATATGCTCTTGCCGTCACGACTCATAAGCACTCCGTCACGGCTTGCAAAGGCTGTGTTGGCTTCCGAGACGCTTATGTTCTCGAGCGACGTACAGCCTGCTGACGGCACAATGTCGTTGACTGAGGCAGGAATGACGATACTGCGCAACGAGGAACAATTAAGGAAAGCATCCTTTTCTATCCTAACGACGTCCATGGGCAGGTTGATGTTCTTCAGATTTACGCATGAGGCAAACAGCCCCACTCCTACGGCATTGTCCTCGGAATAGCGCGACGCGTCATACGTTCCGCCTCCGGCAACGATGCGGGCTCCGGAAATGTCGATATCGGCAAGACGTCCGTCTGTGGCGCTGCCGTCGATGCAGAGTCCTGCCATGTGGCGCAGAGTGCGCAGGTCGTCGCCGTTAAGAGGTCCGGCTATCGTGATGGTGGTGTATTTATATATGTCGTCGCCAATGACAACGGACAGCATGCCCGGCTTATCAAGGGTTACTGCCGAAGACGTGGTGTACGAAAGTGGTTCGCCAACCGCCTCACCGTTCCTGTTTCTTGCGAACGCCGTGATGACGTATGTAGTGTTTGGCTGCAGATTGCCTATGCGCAAGCGGAAGAAGCCATCAGCGCTTACTGAGCCTGTCTGCATTATAGTGATTTGCTTTTCGCTGCCGCCGTCCATGTCGGCTCCGTCCTGCCGCGCCACTCGACAACCGCTTTCGGTAATCTCGTCGCCACCGTCGTCGGCAATGCTGTAGCCCACAATCACACTCATAGGACTGCTGCTCAACACCTTCACCTCGCCCATTGTTGGCTGCAGGTTTGGGAGGGTCGTGAAACTGAGAGGCTCGCCGGACAGTACAGCCGTGCCGTTGCCGCCTTGCAGCATATAGTAATATGTGGTGCCAGCCGTGAGGTTGCGCAAGCGCATGCTCACACTTCCGTCCACGTTGTCAAGCACGTCCGAACGCTCAGACATACTCTCATCGGCACCATAACGAAACCACAACTGCGGCATCTGCGTATCCTTATCAGTCTGGCAGACACCTGAAATGGTGGCTTCGGTTCGGGTTATGTCGGTGGCTTGCAACGTCTGCAAATGCGGCTCAAGGCTGTCCGGTCTGTCACTACTGCACGAACACATAAACGTCAGGACGGCCATGAATGCGAAATATAAACGATGGAACATATTAAGATTTAAGCTAAGATTCATATATAGAGAGTCTGATTCACATATATATTTATACGGTCGGTCAAAGCTTGACAGGCTTTGTGGTCACGCGGTTTTTGCCTATACGTATGCCTATGCCCACGCATCCCTGCCATTGGCTGCCGCCGATGGTTAGCGTGGAGGCGCTCAGACTCAGTCGTCCCGTTGTAAAGATGACGCCTATCTCCGCCGCCACTCCCTTGTGGGTGAGTCCGTCGTTGCGAAGCCATCCTCCGCCCTCGCTTTCTGCAAGCTGCCATGCTGTGGTCTGGCTGGCATAACCAGCTCCCTCAAAGATGTTAAGGTTGTCGTTTATGCGGTGTATCAGACCCGCAGAAATGGCGTATTCGGATGTCTGCGTCTTGCCGGTGTAATACGGCTTAACGGCTGCAGCTCCGTTGCGATAGCCCTCGCGGTTGCATGTTCCTATGGTCTTTTGGGCGGAACGAAGATTGGTGCTGGCATGCACATAACCACCATGACGGCTCAACATGGCTGCCATAACGCCCCACGAAGGCCCGTCGGTATGCATGGAGGCTGTAAGCAACGTGTAGGCATGTAGCGGCACCACGCGTCGGAGCGGCGCCACGGTTACGGTGTCGACGATGGTCTGGGTATATACGATGGTGTCGTGCTTCTCCACCACCGCCGTCTGCGGCAGGCGAAGACGCATCTCGTAGGTCATGCGGCTCTCCAGCTTTGTGCCGAACTGAAAGTCGCGCAGCACTCCCCATTGGGGATGTTTCAGCGTTATGCTCTTGCTGCCCTTGGGAAGGAAAAGCCATATCTCGCCCACCTTGTCGCGACGTTCCACGATGCCCAACGGCGAAGAGAAGGCGAAGTCGGCAGGAGCCACAACCTTCAGAAGGGCACAAGCCTCGTCGTTAAGGTCGCGGACGGCATCGATGAAGGCGCTCACGTCTGTGGGCAACTGACGGAAACTCTCCACAGAGAATGTGCTGTCCGTAGGAACGGCTGCCTTGGCATCGTGCAACGACAGACACCATAAAGCGGCTGTATACACCACAAGAAGCGCCACTTTACGTAGCGTAAAGCTCAACTTTATTGTCCGTGAACTATTGTTTAGCATAATACAATGTTTTGTCTATACAAGATTAAAAGTCAGAAGTGATGGTCTATTCAAGATTAAAGTCGGAGATGTCTATCACTCCTTCGCCACCACCGACTGTAGCGGAAGGTTGCCATGTACGCACATGGATGAGCGGCATAGAGGCGTTGCGGAAGTCCCATAGCAGGAACAACCAGCCGTCGTCTGAATAGCGGTCGCTCTTATAACGCTGGCGGAGCGACACGCCGTAGATGCCGTCCTTCGTGGGATGGCGCATGATGCGGAAGTCGGAGAACTTTACGTCCACGCTCTTGTTCATGCCGAACACCTTGGCAAGCCGCGAGAGATAGTCGCGCTTGGTGTGCAGAGCGTAGCTTACGCGCGAGTCAGCTCCTACGCCACCAGTGGCAGCCGACTCTTTCACCACATTGCCTACAATGATCAGAGCCTCGTCGCTGAAGACCTGACGGAGGAAGTCGATGTCCTTGGTGGTGTATGCCGTGCGCAGATGTTCGCAGTAGTTGAGTATCTGCCGACGGCGCGAAGCATCGGTCTCCGTGAGTTTCCCTTTCACTATCTTTGCCGCCTCGTTGTAGAACGGGCTGCTTTGTGCTATCTTGCGGATGTCGGTCTGGGTCAGCCTCACCGCCTTGACATGGCTTTCACGGCGTGGCTGGGCAGACGTAGAAGCTGGTTCGGCTGTCTGGCTTTGCATGTCCACACTCTGTTGCGTCAGATTGTCTTCGGGCACTACAGCCTTGGCTTGCCCCATTGTTCCAGCCGTGAATGTAACCATACCGTTTGTGTCTACATACCCTTCTCGTCCTGTCGCCATCTCGCGGAAGCGGAGTCTGCCGCTACGGAAGCGCGTGTCAATCATACATCCACGCAGCGGAATGCGGAAGAGCATGTTGCCGTGGGCGTCCTCCACTATATACTGACGTTGACCGTCAGCCACGGTCTGCTCCACCACTTCCATGCCTTCGTTCATTCCATAGCGCGTCTCCTTGACGTTATCATTATAATCACCAAAGGGCAGCAGCCATAAAGCTACTGCCCATAGGGTAAGTGCCAGCACTACGGCTGACAATATGCAGGTTATTTTCTTCATTCAAATAGAGTTATTGCCAGTCCTGTATCTCTCCGCCGATATCTATCTTTACCTTATCCGGGTTGTCGGATATGATGAGATTTACAAGGTGCTCTGTGCCTGGCTTAAACTGGAACTTGCTCTCGAAAAGATAGCTCACACCCTTCATCACCACCTCGATGAGCGGCTGTCGGTTGTCTATGCGCTGTGGCACAATGATGGCCGAATAGCTCGTATCGCCGTCCTGATGTGCCGTGATGGTCTGGCGCGTGCCCTTCACATAGCGTGTAGCCACTCCAGCCTGAAGGTCCACGGTGGCTGTCGGCACGGTGTTGTGGATATACACCGTGGCGGTGGTGGGCATGTCGCCCTCGAAATCCTCACCCTTTATCAGACGTATCTTCAGCTTGCTCATGATATGCTTGAAGGTGAGTCTGATTGGGGAAACCGAAGCCATGATGTTCTTGCTTGTTGCAAAAAGCAGGTCGCTCGCCTCATAACCGCCGAGAGCGGTGGCTGTCCTGGCGGTGCTCTGGTCGGTGCTGACGCTGAAGGGCTGGTCCGTGATGCTGCTTATTCCTTTGATGTACGGATAGTAAGCGTAAGCATTGAACGAACCTTTGTCCCAAAACAGGGTGCGGCTGGCAGCCCATTTGTTGCCGTCAAAGGTGAGAGCCTCGTTGTTAACCAGATTGCCGCCCAACTCCAACGGAGCATTTACATCAGCCACATACAGACCGATTCTGTCATCACGCTCAAAGGCTGTAGCTGTGGCACGGGTCTGACCCGGATGAGTCACCACGAAAGACATCGGCGTAAACTTGGCGTCTTGACTCGGAGCCGTTTCATACTCCTCACTGCAAGCCACCACTCCTAATATAGCTAACGCCAAACTGGCATATCTTATTATATAGTTCTTCATATTTATTCTTTTAGAGATTCAAGTTTATGACTTACTCAACGGTGTTTTCTCACTTTCTTCATATTCAGCGGACTGCCCTTATGTATAACGGGGGTATGCTGATAGGTATGTGCATTGAGCTTGTTGTCCGTGTTCACACCGCGTGTCACGTCTCCTGCATCGCGCTTGTCATACTTGACAAACTCCTCAAACGAGAATGTCTCACCGGCATATCGCTTGATGCGCTTCACGATGCTCTCGCGGCTGATGGTGCTGTAGTAGGGAATGTCGTTGTTCATGCAGGAGTTCTGCTCCGAGCGGAACACGCCACGATTGTGCATATAGCCGCCCTCGTAGATGTCAACGATGTCGCTGTAGCGGTCGTCGAAGATGAGATGGCTCCAGCCTACATTGTGCATCTTGCCCGTAAGCGAGAGATTGTCATACCAGCCGAGCGCCTTCGCATTGTTAAATTCCATGACATGACCGCAGCAGGTACAGCTGCAAGCATCAATGAAAGCATTATGATAGATGTACTCGTCGCCGAGCTTGCCGAATCCGTGACCGCCTGCCTCATGCTGAACCACGCCACGTGTGTCGAGCGGATAGCCGTATGTGCTAAGAGGGCAGAAGGCTATGGCTGAACCGTCCGGCCACATCTGGCAGATGCCGCCGTAGTCGGTGGAGTTAGGCACGATGATTATCAATGTCTCTTTCAGGTTGTCTTTGTTTACCGTCGGTGCACCAAGGGCATAGCTGAATATCTCGTCATAGTCAGCCTTCAGACCCACGCCACCGGTAAAGGTGGTGCTGAATCGGTTGTAGCGTATGGTGTTTACAGTTCCCACGCCAGTCTCGGTAGACAATGGCACGGCTGTATAGACATTGAAGTAGTCACGGTAAGTCTTGTAAGGCTCTATGCCGAAGAAGTGTTCCACCTCCTGCTTGATGTGCTTCAGGTAGTCACCGTCGGCAATGTCCTTGGCGTTATATCCATCGCCGAGAAGCACAATATTTATGCCGCCGTTGCGTCCCTTGGTGGCTTTTTGCAGGGTTATCCATTCATCCTCGCCATATTTATAACCATATTGCGACACGCTGCATTCGTGGGTATAGTCCTTGTTCTTCAGTCGGAACACCACCTTGCCCTCGCGGTTGCCAGAGGTCATTGCCATACCCTTGATAGTCAGGGTCACCTCAGTCTTCTTGTTGCCGCTGGCAGGAGACACCTCACACCAGCTGGGCTTGCTCTCCACTTCCCACTCGCCCTCAGCATTAATCACCAGTTTCTGCTTGTGCTGTGTGCTCAATGCGCATGCTACTGAAGGACGGCATACCAGCTCGTGGTGGGCAGCAATGCGCTTAAAGTCGCACCAACCTGGTGATGATTGGTACTGGGAAATGGCAGATTCTGGGACTTCGAGAGTGAAGTTATCCTTGGCTACGCCATCAAAAACTTGTTTGTAAACATGTGGTGGCATTGTTCCTTTACAAATGATACTGTTGATGCCATAGCAGTTTTGAAAGGCTCCACCATCATCTGTCCAAGAAGGTTCCCATCTAATATTTTCGAGACTTTCAGGGAAAATGAGTCCCTCTAAGCTACGGCAATTGGCAAATGCGCCAGCACCGATGCTTTCAAGCCCTTCTGGAAACTCTAATGTACCCATTATTCGCCAATTATAGGCAAATGCTTTATTACCTATTCTAGAGACGGTTGAAGGAATATTTAGATTCCCGGAAAAATCATTATTATAGAACGCATTGTCTGCAATTACTTTCAGACCTTTTGGCAGATGTAATTCTCCTTTAAAACTGTTTTCTCCAAATGCAGATAGTCCAATACTAGTTATACCATCATTCAATGTTAGAGTACCATTGAAACCGCATCCCGTAAATGCTTCGTTTGGGATGGATGAAATTCCTTGTGGAATTTCTAATGATCCTGTTAGGTTCTTACATAAGAAGAAAGCTCTTTCTCCTAACTTTTTGAGTTTAGAAGGAAGTTTTAATTCACCATAAAAACCAGAACAGTTATCAAAACAATATCCTCGGATAATTTCTACACCATCAGGAATAATGAGGTTGCCAGTTAGATTATTACAACCACTGAACACTCCATTGTAATAGTCAATACCCTCGTCTTTGGTATCTTTGTCTGGTCCATCTCCAGAAGTTCCTAATTTCTTCAAAGTTGAAGGTAAAGATAAAGTACCGTTTAATGAACTACACCCAGTAAAGGCTCCTCTTTGAATTTCTACAACTCCTTCGGGAATAATTAACGAGCCTGATAAGTTTTTGCAGCCAGTAAATGCGTTGTCACCAATAGCCTTAAGTTTATCAGGAAAAACAAAATTGACCAGGGTTGAATTTCCACCACCACCTTGTGCATTAAATGCCGAAACAGGTATTTTGTCTTCAAGATATTTTTCGCCTGGATTATTTGGATTAGTCCATGCTTTGATATGTACTTCCTTGAGGTTTAGAGCAGAAAGAATTGGCATAGAATCTCTCATGAAGTAGAAATCCTTTGCATTAATATTTCCAGTAATCTTGAGATTTCGGACCTTCGTATAGTCCTTATTAGCTGCAGCGATGGCATCCTTCAGATGTCCTGCAGTGGAATTGACAATCACATACTCCTTGGCTGTGGCATCATGGCTTACGAGGTCGTTCTCCCACGGCGTGATGCTCTCGCTCACCAATGTCAGCTTATACTGTCCGGTTCCCGCCTTCTTGTCCACCTTGATGCCGAAGTTCATCATCTTTCCGGCAACGTACGTAAGAGCCTCGTTCTTGGCAAACTTGTAAGGCACGCCGCCAATGGTGATACTGAACAATGTGGTACTGGCCTTCAGGGTCTGAGGCACTACGATGGTACGCCATTCGTCGCCTACGCGCGAGGGTATTGTGGCTGTACTCTCCACGCTTCCGGCAGGCTTCACCTCTCCGTTGGCAAGGTTGATGCTTGCCTTGCGCACCAGGTTCGGCGCAAGCACTATCTTCTCCGTATTCGCCCACTCGCCTTCTGCGAAGCCCGAACCCTGAATCAGTGTTACACGGGCATTGGACATACGGTGAGACAACGGCAGACGGATGACGTTGGTCGTTGGAGCCACGTCGCCCACCTTGCCCCAAAGGAAGTCGCTCGCCTCATAGCCGCCCATCTCGCCGTCCTCCGAAGCCTTGCTCTGGTCTTTCTGCACCTCAAACTGATAGTCGTCGATGCTCTCAGGATTGGCAAAGGGATAGTAACCATACACATCGATATGTGTGTGCTTGTCCTTCCAGAAAAGGTCATAAGCAGAATTCCAATGGTTGCTGGCCTCTTCATAAGTGTGGCGAACATTGTCACCACGATTGCCGCTGGGCTTCAATGTGCCAGGTGTGCCGCCATCATAATCAACAACATACACACCCATCACATCGCCGTCACAGAAGCCGCTGTCATTGACGCGCGTCACCGAGAGCTGTGTGATGTCGCCCGACAACTGTATGCGATCTTCACTGTTCAGCTTGCCGCCTGCCTCATCGAAGAGCGAGTCGGAACAAGCGGCAAGCATCATGCAAAGAGCTAATACAACTGTAAATATATAAGAGTTTTTGTGTGTCTTATAATCCATATTAAATGCAATGTTTTTAAAAGTTCATATATACATTACTTTATATCATAATTAGCTTGCTATGCCACCATAATCAACGTCATCGTCTTCCCAGCCTTCGATAGTGACATTCACGCCGTTGCTTAACTTCTTGACAGTCACGTTAAGCGTGTGGCGCTTTCCGCTTACGAAGGTAATGTTCTGGGAGAGCTTATATTCATATCCGTCAATTGTCACGGTTACAAGCTGGGTGCCTGTCACCGTCTGCGGAACAACAATGGCACGATAGACATTGCCGTCCTTGTAAGGTATGACATTGCTTGCTGTTCCGTTCATTGTTACTTCCGACGTGCTGAGGTTAACCGTTGACGAAGTGACAAGATTGTTGATTCTCACCGACGGATTTGAAACAGCAAGCGAGCTTTCTGTAAATCCCGCTCCTGCCTTGAGCACAATAGCCACCTGGCTCATGATATGCTTTGCCATGATGTTCACGGGGGAAGCAGTTGGAACAACATCGAGTGTAGAACCTACTATCAGGTCAGAGGCCTTGAAAGCAGCCTCGCTGCTTTGGTCAGCATTGACCTTAAAGGGCATTGCGTCAACACTTGTGATGGTCGACGTGTATGGATAATACATATAGAAGTCGGCATGCGTCTCGGCGTCCTTCCAGTATAGAGCCGAAGCTGGATTCCATGACGTTGCGTAAGTATAGAGCATGTTGTCCACATAGTTACCGGAAGGCTTTAGTGGCACTGCGCTGCCGTCAGCATTGCGGTTGACAACGAACAGACCCATCTGGTCACCATTCTCAAACGCCGTCTCTGTTGCACGGCTTATCGTTGTGCCTATATTAATAGGTATCTGCACATTAGGTTTGTCCGGCTCGGATGGAGTGGAAGGAACACTGGGGCCGTCATTACCACAAGAAGAACATGCTGCGAGAATAGCAAAAGCTATTGCAAGAAAAGGTTTATTTTTCATAAGGATTTTTATTGTTTGCAATATTAATAATTAACAATGCAAAGTTAAAGAATAAAAAAACACAAAACAAGTTCATAATAGTTCACTCTAAAGAATAACAGAAAAATAGCGAAGACCGAAGCCCTCGCTACTATAAAAAAAATCAAATCGTATTCTTATAACTCTATATCCTTGGCTGCTGCATTATCTTATTGCGATTTCTGGCTTTTAAGAATCATCTCTGTATAGCGACAGCAAAGTTAGCAGATAAATACGACTTATGCAAGTCCATAATAGTTCATGAAACAAAAGATCATGTACTTCACGTCATGGGACAAAAAAAAGGTCTCCAAAGTCGTTAGACCTTGAAGACCTCAAGTAAAAGAAGGCAGCCACCTACTCTCCCGCATTGCATTGCAGTACCATCGGCGCAAGCGGGCTTAACTTCTCTGTTCGGAATGGGAAGAGGTGGGACACCGCCGCAATAACCGCCTAAATATCGTTCGCCTACAACAATTAGTAATTATTATTTATTAATTATTAATTTGTCGAGCGTATAAGTTAGACAAATTGATCAGCAAAACTTGTTGTTAAATGTGCAACAACTGAAAGCACGACTACTCTTGAAGAAAGTCTCGGGCAATTAGTACTGCTCGGCTTTGACGTCACCGTCTTTAC
>ERZ1026892.55-NODE-55-length-53507-cov-12.158235_pt1 | contig 53507 bp, 43 predicted proteins | sample MGYA00380176_ERZ1026892 | MGnify/ENA primary metagenome ERZ1026892 (study PRJEB33269, sample SAMEA4719812) | human gut metagenome | biome: human-associated habitat; feature: organic feature; material: feces | place: Cameroon | collected 2013-10 ... | reverse complement strand
GGTCTCGGATCGGAACTAACCGGCACATATCAACCCGGCAATACAACCGAATTTTCATGGATGGGTAGAAAAACTAGGTCTAGAAGCTTCGCTTTACAGCACACGCTCCATGAGAAGAACAAAACCTTACCTGATATACAAGAAAACCAAGAATCTCCGGGTGATCCAACTTCTTTTGGGTCATAAGAAACTGGAAAGCACAGTCCGTTATCTGAGCATTGAAGTCGATGATGCATTAAAAATCTCTGAATCGATTGAAGTATAGGGTCGTCAGGGCTGCAACAGCAGCCCTGTGCCAGAAGCGGACGATGCTCTAATGCGTGGAGAACAAGATTTCACTGCATCTAAATAATATGCGCATGTTTGGCGGAGTTTTAGAGGCAGAGAATGCTTAGCTAAACCTACTATCCTATTCCCGCTTGGCTACAGTTCGCCGACGGGATGTAATGTTTAATTTGGCAGAATTTGCATGCCGCCATCATTTCAACGCCTGCTTATCGCTCACAGCAGACCTTCCGCCCGCAAAATCTCGAATCATTTCTCTTTCCTGTAAGCGGAAAGGCGGCGCTCAAGGTTAGTCCGAACCTGCGGCCACTCATCATCAATGATACTGTACCGTATGGAAGTCCGTTTTCGACCATCAGGCATAATTCGTTCATTTCTGATGATGCTTTCCTGGACCGCGCCAATACGGAGAATGGCAGCCTGTGAGCGCTCATTTAATACATCAGTCGTAAACTGAACCCGAACACACTCCAGTTGCTCAAAGGCATATCGCAGCAGTAACAGTTTACTCTCGGTATTTGCAGCTGTTTTTTGCCAGCTTTGTGAATACCAGGTGTGACCTATTTCGAGCTTTCGGTTTTCTCTATCAATCTTCCAGAAACGTGTTGAACCAATGACGCGTTGGTCGGATGAAAGCGTTACAGCAAACGGCATGACTGTGCCTTCGGCTTGCCCCTTCAGGGCTTTCTGGATATACGAATCCGCTGTGGTAGCAGAGGGAACGACCGTAAATGGCAGAGACCAGAGTTCCCCATCCGCAGCCGCATCAATCAATAGCTGAGCATCTGTTTTAAGCAGAGGACGGAGCGTGACAAGCGATCCTTGCAATGTAGGCGTCATATTTGTGGCCTCACAGTTATTTTGGGGAGATGAATTGGGCTGCGTAATTCTGTACCGAATGACTTACTATGCCCCGTTTGCATTGAATAATCTCTCAGAATCTTGAGCAAATGGCGAGCGGTGGCGGTGAATGAAGTCGCCGGGAAAAACCGACGGGCAGCGAGGCCCGTCGGTTTCAGGTTAGCGGGCAATCAGGGCAAAAACGCCCCAGCCAAAGTATTCCCGCGTGTACGTTACGTGGCGTTGCGGAGCGAGGGTGAGCTCGGCGCGTACTTCCTCGGCAAAATCGTCATCCGGGTTTTGCGCCAGCCAGCGGTGCATCGTCAGCCATTTCGCCGCTTCATAGCGGTCCCAGCCTTCCTGATCCGCCAGCACCATTTCCACCAGGTCATAGCCCTGCTCGCTGAAGGAGGCGACCAGGCCGGGAAGGGACATAAAATCAGCCACGGAACTCACGCCACAGGCGTTGGCGATAGCCTCCGTTTCAGGCAGACGACGCCAGTACGGCTCGCCGATAAGCAGCATTCCGCCTGGCCGCAGGCTTTTCGCCAGCAGGGACATCGTTCCCGCAACGCCCCCCGCAATCCACGTCGCGCCAACGCATGCCGCGATGTCGCATTTTTCTTCTGCAACGTAACCGGCGGCGTCGTTATGAAGAAAGTGCACGCGATCGCTGACATTCAGCTCTTCGGCACGACGTTTAGCCTGCGTGGTGAACAGCGGGCTCATGTCGATACCCAGGCCCGTCACGCCATAATCGCGCGCCCACGTACAAAGCATCTCACCTGAGCCGCTGCCAAGGTCGAGAATACGCGTACCCGGCGGCATGCGTAATACGCGGCTCAACGTGGCGTACTTTTCTGCGGTGAAGGGGTTATGGATACGGTGTTCACTTTCGCTAATAGTAAAAATACGAGGAATGTCCATTATTCTCTCCTTAACGGTTATCGGTCTGGGCGCGAACGTTGTTCAGGCCGGTCGTGTTAATGCGGTAGGGCTGACCGTTGACGGATTTGATCAGCTTTTTGGTTTTGAGTTTTTTGAAGACGGCAAGCGTGCAATCGGTGAGCAGCAACCCTTCGCGGCTGTAGCATTCAACGGCGGTAACGCGGCCGGAAGTATCGCGGATGTGCGCAATACGTCCACCTTTGGCGAGAACGTGTAAGGTACGTTGTTCCTGACGGGATAAATTCATACTGGAAAACCTGTTTAATCATCATGTGCAAAATGCGCAAACACACAGCGGTGTTCGCAGTCGATTTCGGCGCATTGATAATCAGTCCGGCCTGGAAAGGTCGGGAAAACTGATTATCAGATGATTACATTCTCCAGCATCAAAGCCTCGGGTTATGTTGAAAAGGTATTTACGCCGTGGATGTTAACACAGATTTTTTGTAGGGGAATGGCGAAGGTTTAAAAGTGTGATCCAGAGAGGGTAGGGGTTCGTACCGAAAGCGAACGCTGAATACGTTAGGATAGAAACCACTAACTATTCATAATAAGAATAATTCCCCGTGCACCTGACATAAGGAACTGCGTCACCATCATGCTAATTAAATGGACTAAACGCCTTTTTTTGCTGGTCGTTTTTGTACTGCTCGGCGTGCTGGGTACGCGTGTTTACGATATCCAAAGCCAACCCGCACTGCAGCGCTGGCACACCTTTGTGCCACACGAAATGCGGGCGAAAGAGATGGGTAACGCCAGCTGGCAGGATTACATCAAGGCGGAAAACCGCCTTTTTGAGTCGGTTCGCGTCAACGTCACCGACAAGTTAAGTCCTGATGAGCAGATCCCGTTTAATCGTTATTATGCGAAAAGCGCTAACTATCCCGGCAGCTTCTCCGTCGACTGGAATCGCTCTTTTATCCTGAAACCGCACAGTCAGCCGAAGGGAGCGGTGGTGTTAATTCATGGGCTCACCGACTCGCCCTACAGCATGCGACACATCGCGATACACTATCAACAGCAGGGGTACGTGGCGATAGGCATTCGTTTACCCGCGCACGGTACGGTGCCCGGAGCCCTGACGGATGTGGACTGGCAAGACTGGGCCGCCGCCACCCGGCTTGCGGTACGAGAGGCAAAAGCGCTGACGGCGAAACAGCTGCCATTGCATCTGGTGGGATACTCAAACGGGGGGGCACTGGCGCTGAAATACGCGTTGGATGCGCTGGATGACTCCACGCTGGCGAAACCGCAGCAGGTGATTCTGATCTCTCCGATGATTGGCATTACCGCTTTTGCCCGTTTCGCCGGGGTTGCGGGCTGGCCTGCGGTGTTTCCGGCATTTGCTAAAGCCGCGTGGCTTGGCATTGTCCCCGAATATAATCCTTTTAAATACAACTCGTTTCCGGTCAATGCCGCGCGTCAGTCCTACAGGTTAACCCAGGCGCTGCAAACGCAGCTGCTTGCGGTTTCCCGACAACATATGCTGAATGCGCTACCGCCGATACTGACCTTCCAGTCGGTAGTGGATTCGACGGTCAGCAGCGCCGCCGTCATCTCAGGCTTATATGAAAGGCTTCCGGCAAACGGCAGCGAAGTGGTGCTGTTCGACCTGAACCCGGCGGCGAGCGTGACGCCATTGCTGCGGGTATCGTCGACGACGGCACTCTCCCGGCTGCTGCCCTCGCCGCCGCGAAAATACGGCGTCACCATCGTCTCTACCGCCTCGGCAACCTCCACCGATAGCGAAGCGCGCACTCTCCCTGCGGGTGAGGTGAATGATAGTGTTGAACCGTTGGGCATTGAGTATCCGCGCGATATTTATTCGCTGTCCCACATTGCGCTACCGTTCCCGATGAATGATTCCCTATACGGACGTTACCCCGAACCGCGAAATGAATATGGAATTAGCCTGGGAACTTTCGCCGCACGCGGGGAGCGTTCGACGTTGGTTGTGGAACTGGATTTCTTGATGCGAATGTCATCCAACCCCTTCTTCCCCTATATGATTAAACGTATTGACTACACCATGGCCCCTTAGAGCATCGCGTATGAATATTTTTCTTGTCAGTGAACAGGGCGAGCTGGTTTTGCAAAAGGGCAGCCAGCTGATCGTTGAGTTTGATAATGGTATGCGGCTCGAGCTCTCTGAAAGCCCCACACCCTTACCGCCGACCATTCCTCACGGTCTGTCAATTCGCAGCGATTGTCAGCCTCCAGCGCCATTGAATATCACTCCCGTGGCGGCAAACGGTATTGTCGTGGCGCTGAGTCAGGAAAATAGCGTTGGCATCACGATGCTTATTGCCGATGCGGCGCGCTGTTTGCAAACGGTAAAAGGCAACAACGTACTGATTAGGCTCAATAATGGGAAAACCCTCGAAGTGATGGAGGATTACGCCCGCCGTGGCCTGCTCATCTGGGGAGGCCGTGAGCCGATCCCCGGCCTGCCTATGGACGAGGTGAAAGCCAGAACCGAGAGCCTGGGCCTGTACCCGCTGGCCAGTAACCTGATCCACCTCTTTCCCTGGCAGCTGGAATAGGGGGACGCGGTGTGTTTGTTGCTGATATGATGCTTTTATGTGAACAACAGGGGCACTGCATGAACGCCGACTCGATAGCAACACGATTCAAATACCCACGCTGGATTGATGCCGCCGAAAGATGTGTTAACCGTGTTTCTCCGCGATCGTCACGAGAGTCGAGGGCGCACAGCGATGGCCGTCAATTTTGATCTCAACGATCTCTATGCGTTTCGCGCGCTGGTGGAATACAGCAATTTCCGCCTTGCCGCGGAATCGATTTGCCTTTCGCAGTCGGCATTAAGCCGCCGGATAGAAAAGCTGGAGTCGGCGCTGGGGATTAAGCTATTCGACAGAACCACCCGCCACGTGACGTTGACCTTGTACGGGCAGACCTTTGCAGAACGTTCCGAACAGCTGCTGATGAACGTCGAGTCGGTGCTGGCCGATGTCAATAAAGCGAGCCAGGATCGCGTTGGGCTGGTGACGGTGGCGACGGTGCCCTCTGCGGCATATTACTTTATGCCCGATGTGATTCGCCGCTTCCAGCTGCGTTACCCGCGCGTGCGGGTTAAGCTCATTGATAGCAGCGCGGGAAACGTGATTGCTGCGGTCGCCAGCGGACAGGCCGACTTCGGCATCTGCTTTGCGTGCAATTTACAGCCGGATATCGAATTTTTGCCGCTGGTGACGGACGTCTACGTCGCGGCCTGCCGACGCGATCACCCTATCGCCGGTAAAAAAAGCCTGACGTGGCAGGCGTTTTATCAATATGACTATATCAGCCTCGATAAAACGTCTGGCAACCGTAATTTGCTCGATCAAATGCTGGCAGACGTGACGCCTGAACGGCCCAGCATCTGTGAAACGCGGCATGTGACGACGATGCTGGGGATGGTCGAAGCGGGGATTGGTATTGCTGCGGTGCCCGCCATGTCGATGCCCGCCGCAGAGCACTCGGTCTTAACCCACCGTCCGCTGACCCACCCGGAGGTGAAACGGACGGTGGGGCTTATCCGACGTAACGGGCGCATGCAGTCCTATGTCGCCGCCGAGTTAGAAAAGCTGATCGTCGAACAGTATCATGTTGGACACCGCCACGGCGCTTAGCGCGCTGGCAGGTTCAATGACTGGTTTGCAGCGAGAGCGCCCGGCGGCGATACAGATACAGCGTCGCCAACAATGCGCACACCGCGGCAAAGCTCATCCAGTAGCCGGGTGACGCTTTATCGCCGGTATATTCAATTAATGCGGTTGATATCACCGGCGTGAATCCGCCAAACACCGCGGTCGCCAGGCTATAAGCGAGTGAAAATCCCGCCACCCGCACTTCTACCGGCATGATCTCCGTTAATGCGGGGACCATTGCGCCGTTATACAAGCCGTAGATAAAAGAAAGCCACAGCAGCACCGAAAGCATCATGCTAAAGCTCGGGGCGTGAGCCAGCATGCTGAGTGCAGGGTAGGCGGTGATTAACGCCAGCAGCGCCATCGTTACCAGCACCGTTTTGCGGCCAAAACGATCCGACAACGCGCCGCCTATCGGCAGCCAGATAAAGTTAGAGATGGCGACCAGCAGAGTCACCAGAAGACTGTCGGATGCGCTGAGCATCAGCACTTTTTTACCGAAAGTGGGGGCATAGACGGTAATCAGATAGAAGGCGGTTGTCGTCATAGCGACCATCAGCATGCCCGCTACAACAACCTGCCAGTTGGCCAGCAGGGTTTTAAAAACATCACGCATCGCCAGATGATGGCGACGGGTCTGGAACTCCTGAGTCTCTTCGAGCCTGCGGCGCAGCAAAAAGATAAACGGCACAATCAGGCAGCCGAACAGGAACGGAATTCGCCAGGCCCAGTCGTGGATCGTACTCTCTTCCAGCGCCATACTCAGCGCGAAGCCCATCGCCGCGGCCACCATAATCGCCACCTGCTGGCTACCTGACTGCCAGCTGGTATAAAAGCCCTTATTGCCCGGCGTGGCTATCTCTGCCAGATACACCGATACCCCGCCCAGCTCCGCGCCTGCGGAGAACCCCTGTAGCAGACGGCCACAGAGTACCAGCAGCGGCGCCCACAGGCCGATGGCCTGATATGAAGGGATAAGGACGATCAGAAACGTGCCGGCTGCCATGATAGAAAGCGTGACAATCAGCCCTTTACGGCGTCCCACTTTATCGATGTAGGCACCCAGCACGATAGCACCGATTGGCCGCATCAGAAAACCGGCGCCAAAGACGGCAAAGGTCATCATCAGCGAGGCGAATTCGCTGCTGGCGGGGAAAAAGGTATGCGCGATGTAGGTGGCGTAAAATCCGAACAGGAAAAAATCAAACTGCTCCAGAAAGTTGCCTGAAGTGACGCGCAGTATCGCGCTAACCCTTGCCCGAATGGTCATTGTTGTCGCAGGTAGATGCATTTTTATCTCCAGTCTGTTCGTGACGCTTATAGCGCGCCTGTTTCAGCAGACTGGATCAGGACAATGAAGGAGATAAGCGCATTAAAATCATCGACTGATGCGTATTGCGCATTAATCTGTTTTAACAATTTCACGCAATCAACTGCAACATGGTTTTAACATGCGTTGGTTGTTTGAAGGCGATTGACCGCATGCCGAAAATGATAGCTGCGTTTTGTGAGCGGGATCATTCCGGCAGACGGCCCGGCGAGGGTTGGCTACGCAACAGGACGCGTAGCCACAACGGTCGCTATCACCTCACTGCATGCAGCGAAGCGTCGCTCTTATTGCCATATTTATTGAGCACTTGCTCAATCACCGAGGCCAGCTCGTTAATCTCAAACTTGGCGACGTAGCCGTCGGCGTTGACCTTGCGGATGTGATCCTCGTTGGCGTTGCCCGAAAGCGAAGAGTGGATCACCACCGGGATATTCCGCAGACGCGGGTCAGTTTTGATCTTGCGGGTGAGGGTGAAACCGTCCATCTCCGGCATCTCGAGGTCGGTCAGCACCAGGGCGATTTTGTCGCTCACCGGTACCCCTTCCTGCGCTGCCTGCTGGGCGATCAGCTCAATTTTCTCCCACGCTTCTTTGCCGGTAACGTGCAGCTGCGCGGGGATATCCATGGCCTTGAGCCCTTTTTCCAGCATCGCGCGCGCCACTTTCGAGTCTTCAGCAACAATGGCCGTTGCCCCCGGCTTAATGTTGAACTTACGTGGATTGAGCGCTTTGGCGTGCAGATCGTGGTTTGACGGGGTGATGTCATACAGAATTTGCTCCACGTCGATAACCATGGCCAGGTTGTTGCTCTCCTGATGGTCGTCGAGGCAGGCAATACTGGTGATGTACTTGCCGTTAACCGCCTTCTCAGCGGTGTGGATTTGCGTCCAGTCGAGGCGGGTAATGTTCTCAACCGATTCGACGGCGAACGCTTGCACGCTGCGGGCGTATTCGGTAATCAGCAGAATATTCAGCCCGTTGCTCGGGGTGCAGCCAGCGACCGCGGCGAGATCGATAACCGGGATAATCTGATCGCGAATATTCACCATCCCCATCAGCGGCGGCTTGATGCCAGCCGGGCGGGTGAAGCTCGGCATCGGGACAATTTCGCGCAGCTTAAAGACGTTGATACCGTACAGCTCTGAAGCCTCGCTCTGCGAGGCTTTGCCCAGGCGGAACAGCAGCAGCTCAAAACGGTTGGACAGGGTCAGATTAGCCCTGTCGTCGATCTCTTTCTGGAAGTTATCCATGGTGCCCTCAGCGTGATACAGCGTGAACTTATTCGTTAAGTTATCGGCACGCTGAGGCAAAACGTTATTCTGCTGTGAAGGTGGAAAAATCTTCCGCCAGCTCGCAGTTCGCAAAGAGGCTTTGGCACTCGGCCAGCAGGCGGCGACAGCCTTCGGCATCGTAGCGCGAACTCACGTGAGTGATAATCAGCCGCCTGGCGTTGGCCGCCAGCGCCAGCTGGGCGGTCTGCACGCTCGAGGAGTGGCCACGGCTATTGGCCTTCTCCGCCATCGCCGCTTCCAGCGTGGCCTCGTGGACCATCAAATCAACGTCGCGGGCCAGCGCCAGCGCCGCTTCACAGGGGGCGGTATCGCCAAAAATGGCGATTTTTTTGCCCGGCGTGGCTGGCGCGAGATAGTCAGCGCCGTTGATGATGCGCCCATCCGCCAGCGTGATGCGCTCGCCTGCTTTGAGCTTCTGGAACAGGGGGCCGAAGGGGACGCCGTCGGCAATCAGCCGCTTTGCGTCCAGCGCGCCGGGCTTGTAGTGTTCTTCAACGCGAAAACCATAGCACTCTACCGGGTGGTTTAACGGGTAGGCGGTCACTTTGCGCAGGCCGTCGTCGAGAATCTCGCCCGCGCTGATTTCCACTACCGTCAGCGGGAAGTCGGTCCATGAACCGCTCAGGCGCAGCGTCGTTTCAACAAACTCTTTCAGCCCCGTCGGGCCGTACAGCGTCAGCGGCTGGGCGCTACCGGCCATCGAGCGGCTGCAAATGAGCCCCGGCAGGCCAAACAGGTGGTCGCCGTGCAGGTGGCTGATAAAAATACGCTCGATCTTGCCGGGGTTAAACGGGGTATGCAGCAGCTGGTGCTGAGTGCCTTCGCCGCAGTCAAAAAGCCACAGTCCCGGTTGGGTCGGATGTTGCAGGTTCAGCAGCATTGCTGCTACGTTGCGGGTACGGGTTGGCACGCCCGCGGATGTGCCTAAAAAAGTCAATTGCATAGTGCCGCGCCCCTGGCGGTAAAAATAAGGTCTAAGGAGCCTACCATGATTCGCTGGCAAGATTTGCACCATTCTGAACTCACCGTCCCGGCGCTGTATGCGCTGCTGAAATTGCGCTGCGAAGTGTTTGTGGTGGAGCAAACCTGCCCATACCTTGACGTCGACGGTGACGATCTGCTGGGCGAGAACCGTCATCTGCTGGGCTGGAAGGATGACAGACTGGTGGCCTACGCGCGGATTCTGGTGAGCGAGGAAGAGATTGAGCCGGTGGTGATTGGCCGGGTCATCGTCAGCGCCGATGTGCGCGGTGAACGTTTAGGCCATCAGCTTATGACGCGGGCCGTTGACGCGTGCCAGCAGCGCTGGCCGCAGCGGGCGCTCTACCTTGGCGCACAGGCGCATCTGCGCGATTTTTACGCCCAGTATGGCTTTGTTACCGTCACCGACGTTTATGACGAGGACGGCATTCCGCACGTGGGTATGGCGCGCGAAGCGGTGCGCTCATAACCGCGAATCCCGGCTATAGTAAAAGACAAAGTCCGTTGATTTTCAGCGCGATATTGCCTTCGCGTCTATTTACTCCCTAATCGTGGGTACTGCAATTTACGGGTAGTACCCCTTATACTATGTGGTTTTTATGATAGGGAGGTGGGCGTGCGTTCGATTTTAGCAGCGTTGCAGCGCCTGTCAGCGCTTCTGGCAGACGATTTTCCCGCGTTGCCCGGCATGCGAATTCTTGAAGCGGCTTTCCCTCTGAATGATGCCTTTGACCCGCTCGCCTGGCTGAACGGTCAGGCGGTCTGGCCACAATTTTACTGGCAGCAGCGCAGCGGCAAGGAAGAGATTGCCGCGCTGGACACCGTGTGCACGTTTTCCTCGTTGGCGCAGGCAAATGCCTTTCTTGCCACGCTGCCGCGTGATGACATCCGCGTTTACGGCGTGAATGCCTTTGAACCGACGCGCGGCACGCTGTTTTTGCCGCGTCTGGAATGGCGACGCGAAGCCGGCAGGGCCACCCTGCGGCTGAATCTGTGGAGCGAGACTTCGCTGGCACAGGATGCCGAGCGGGCGCGGGCCTGTCTGGCGGCGCTCAGCGCCCATCACGCCTCTGCTGAACTTTCGCTGCATCAGGAGAGTGAAACCCATCGTCCAGGCAAAGAGGGCTGGTGTCGGCTGATTCAGCAGGCGACCCAGGCGATCCGCGACGGTGAGTTCACGAAAGTGGTGCTGGCGCGCGCGACCGATCTCACTTTCAGCCATGCGCCGGACGCCGGTGCGCTGATGGCCGCCAGTCGCCGGGTCAATTTCTCTTGCTATCATTTCTACATGGCGTTTGACGCTCGCCGGGCGTTTCTGGGGTCATCGCCGGAACGTTTATGGCGGCGACGCGGCGTGCAGCTGCTGACCGAAGCGCTGGCCGGTACGGTGGCAGCGCATGACGATCCGATCGCCGCGCAGCGGTTGGGTGATTGGCTGATGCACGACGATAAGAACCAGCGGGAAAACGGCCTGGTGGTCGATGATATCTGTCAGCGGTTGCAGGACGTCACGCACGCGCTGGATGTGCTGCCTGCGGAAATCGTCCGCCTGCGTAAGGTGCAGCATCTGCGCCGTCGCATTCAGGCAGAACTCATGCAGCCGGACGATACGTTGTGCCTGCTACAGCTTCAGCCGACGGCAGCGGTCGCCGGGCTGCCCAGAGCGGCGGCGCTGGCGTTTATTGACCATTTTGAACCGTTTACCCGTGAAGAGTACGCGGGTTCCGCGGGCTATCTTTCGCGGCAGCAGAGTGAGTTTTGCGTCGCGCTGCGTTCAGCCAGGGTGCAAGACAAGACCGTGCGGCTGTATGCGGGCGCCGGGATTGTCGAAGGCTCCGATCCCGAGCAGGAGTGGCAGGAAATCGAAAATAAAGCGGCGGGGCTGCGCTCATTGCTATTCTCTGAATAGAACATTATCGACTCATATCAAAATCCTACGCTGTCGTAGTCTTTATACTGAGTCGCAATATTTGATACCGGACAAATTCATGTCAGTAAGCGCATTTAACCGACGCTGGGCGGCGGTGATTCTGGAAGCATTAACCCGTCACGGCGTGCGCCACGTTTGCATTGCCCCCGGGTCGCGTTCAACGCCGCTCACCCTTGCGGCGGCGGAAAACCGCGCCTTTATTCATCACACCCATTTTGATGAGCGCGGCCTTGGCCATCTGGCGCTGGGCCTGGCGAAAGTGAGCCGCCAGCCGGTGGCCGTTATCGTCACGTCTGGTACCGCCGTGGCCAACCTCTATCCTGCGCTGATCGAAGCCGGGCTGACCGGCGAAAAAATTATTCTGCTGACCGCCGACCGCCCGCCGGAGCTGATTGACTGCGGCGCGAATCAGGCGATTCGCCAGCCGGGAATGTTTGCTTCGCACCCGTCGCAGACCGTATCGCTACCGCGCCCGAGCCAGGATATTCCGGCCCGCTGGCTGGTATCGGTGGTGGATGATGCGCTGGGTGCTCTGCATTCTGGCGGCGTCCACATTAATTGCCCGTTCGCGGAACCGCTGTACGGCGATATGGATGACACCGGGCTGGACTGGCAGCAGGCGCTGGGCGACTGGTGGCAGGGGGATAAACCCTGGCTGCGCGAAGCGCTGCATCAGGAGAGCGCGGTCCAGCGCGACTGGTTCTTCTGGCGGCAGAAGCGCGGCGTGGTGGTGGCGGGGCGCATGAGCGCGGAAGAGGGCAAACGCGTCGCCGAATGGGCCAAAACGCTGGGCTGGCCGCTGATTGGCGACGTGCTGTCGCAAACCGGGCAACCGCTGCCCTGCGCCGATCTGTGGCTGGGTAATCCGGCGGCGGTCAGCGAACTGCAGCAGGCGCAGATGGTGGTGCAAATCGGCAGCAGCCTGACCGGCAAACGGGTGCTGCAATGGCAGCTCGCCTGCGAGCCGGACGAATACTGGCTGGTGGACTCGCTCCCCGGCCGTCTGGACCCGGCACACCATCGCGGGCGTCGGCTGGTTAGCAATATCGAGCAGTGGCTGGAGAAGCATCCCGCTGAAAAACGCGCGCCGTGGGCCACGGTTATTCCGGCACTCTCCGCGCAGGCCTGGCAGGCGGTGGCTGCTCAGAGCGAACGTTTCGGCGAGGCGCAGCTGGCACACCGTATTCGCCGCTATCTGCCGGATCAAGGGCAGCTGTTTGTCGGCAACAGCCTCGTGGTGCGCCTGATTGACGCTTTAGGCCAACTGCCTGCGGGCTACCCGGTTTATAGCAATCGCGGCGCCAGCGGGATTGATGGGCTGATTTCGACGGCGGCAGGCGTGCAGCGCGGCAGCGCGCGGCCAACGCTGGCGATCGTCGGCGATCTTTCGGCGCTCTACGACCTTAACGCGCTGGCGCTACTGCGTCAGGTCTCCGCGCCGCTGGTGCTGATTGTGGTCAACAATAACGGCGGGCAGATATTTTCGCTGCTGCCGACGCCGGTGGAGGAGCGCGAGCGTTTCTACGCCATGCCGCAGAACGTACACTTTGAACACGCGGCGAAAATGTTTGGCCTGAACTACCATCAGCCGCAGGACTGGGCGTCGCTGGAGTCCGCGCTCGGTGCCGCCTGGCGTGCGCCGGCAACCACGGTCATTGAACTGGTGGTTAACGACACCGACGGCGCGCAAACGCTGCAACAACTGTTGGCGCAGGTGAGCCATCTATGATCCTCCACGCCGTCGCCGAGCGGGGCGACCCCACGCAGCCGTGGCTGGTGTTCCTGCACGGATTTTCCGGCGACCATCGGGAATGGCGGCCGGTGGGCGAGCGCTTTACGCGCGCTAACCGGCTGTATATCGATCTCCCCGGCCATGGTAGCTCGGCAAACGTGCAGGTAGACGGCTTCGCCGACCTGGATGCGTTGCTCAAGGCGACGCTGCTTCGTTACAACATACTTAATTACTGGCTGGTGGGGTACTCGCTGGGCGGCCGGGCGGCGATGCACTTCGCCTGTCGCTCGCGGGCAGACGGCCTGGCAGGCGTTATCGTCGAAGGCGGGCATCCTGGCCTGATCGACGACGCCGAGCGCGCGCAGCGCTGGCGCAACGACCGACAGTGGGCGCAGCGTTTTGCCCAACAGCCGCTGGCTGAGGTCTTTGCCGACTGGTATCAGCAGCCGGTGTTCTCCAGCCTGAGCGACGAACAGCGCAATGCGCTGGTGGCGCTACGCCAGCAGAACCACGGCGTTGGGCTGGCGGCGATGCTGCTGGCCACCTCTCTCGCGGGGCAGGACGATCTGCGTCCGGCGCTGCAAGCCCGTACTTTCCCTTTCTGGTATCTCTGTGGCGAGCACGACCGCAAGTTTCAGGCGATTGCCGAAACGCTGGCGCTGCCTTGCCATATTATTCGTGATGCCGGACACAACGCGCACCGGGAAAATCCCGCAGGCGTCGTCGCGTGTCTGGCGCAGATTTTGCCTGCTAACTTATAGGAATCGCTATGATTTATCCTGATGAAGCTATGCTGTACGCCCCTGCCGAGTGGCACGACTGTTCCGAAGGCTTTACCGACATTCGTTATGAAAAATCGGCTGACGGCATTGCTAAAATCACCATCAATCGCCCGCAGGTACGCAACGCGTTTCGTCCGCTGACGGTCAAAGAAATGATCCAGGCGCTGGCGGACGCACGCTATGACGACAACATCGGCGCGATCATTTTAACCGGCGAAGGCGATAAAGCCTTCTGCGCCGGCGGTGACCAGAAAGTGCGCGGTGACTACGGCGGCTACCAGGACGACAGCGGCGTGCATCACCTGAACGTACTGGATTTCCAGCGTCAGATTCGCACCTGCCCGAAACCGGTGGTGGCGATGGTGGCTGGCTACTCCATCGGCGGCGGCCACGTGCTGCACATGATGTGCGACCTGACCATTGCGGCGGAAAACGCCATCTTCGGCCAGACCGGTCCGAAAGTCGGCTCCTTCGACGGCGGCTGGGGCGCTTCTTACATGGCGCGTATCGTGGGTCAGAAAAAAGCGCGTGAAATCTGGTTCCTGTGCCGTCAGTACGACGCCAAAGCGGCGCTGGACATGGGCCTGGTGAACACCGTGGTTCCGCTGGCGGATCTGGAAAAAGAGACCGTACGCTGGTGCCGCGAAATGCTGCAAAACAGCCCGATGGCGCTGCGCTGCCTGAAAGCGGCACTGAACGCTGACTGTGACGGCCAGGCCGGTTTGCAGGAGCTGGCGGGTAACGCCACCATGCTGTTCTACATGACGGAAGAAGGTCAGGAAGGCCGCAACGCCTTCAACCAGAAGCGTCAGCCTGACTTTAGCAAATTCAAACGGAATCCGTAATGCGTAGCGCGCAGGTTTATCGCTGGCAGATTCCAATGGACGCGGGTGTGGTGCTGCGCGAACGGCGGCTGAAAACCCGCGACGGGTTATTCGTCTACCTGCGTGACGGCGAACGGGACGGCTGGGGAGAAATCTCCCCGCTGCCGGGCTTTAGCCACGAAACGTTGGATGAGGCGCAGTCGGCGCTGCTGGCCTGGGTGGACGCCTGGCGGCAGGGCGATGACCTGTCGCTGCCCGATGTGCCTTCCGTGGCGTTTGGCATCAGCTGCGCGCTGGCGGAAGTGAACGATGCGCTGCCGTTGGCGGCAGACTATCGCGCGGCGCCGCTTTGTACCGGCGATCCTGACGATCTGGTGCTGAAGCTTGCCGGTATGCCCGGTGAGAAAGTGGCGAAGGTGAAAGTTGGCCTGTACGAAGCGGTACGCGACGGCATGGTGGTCAACCTGCTGCTGGAAGCGGTTCCTGAGCTGACGCTGCGCCTTGACGCCAACCGTGCCTGGACGCCGCTGAAAGCCCAGCAGTTCGCCAAATACGTTAATCCGGATAACCGTTCACGTATTGCCTTCCTCGAAGAACCGTGTAAAACCCGCGACGACTCGCGCGCCTTTGCCCGGGAAACCGGCATCGCGATTGCCTGGGACGAAAGCCTGCGTGAAGCGGATTTTCGCTTTGCGGCTGAACCGGGCGTGCGGGCGGTGGTTATTAAGCCGACGCTGACCGGCAGCCTGGCGCGGGTGAAAGAACAGGTCGATGCGGCGCATGCCCTTGGCCTGACGGCGGTCATCAGCTCTTCTCTCGAATCCAGCCTTGGGCTTACCCAGCTGGCGCGCATTGCCGCCTGGCTGACGCCGCAAACAATTCCGGGCCTCGATACGCTGGATCTGATGCAGACGCAACTGATTCGCTGCTGGCCGGAAAGCCCGCTGCCGTGTGGCGCGATTGAGGATATGGAGCCGTTACTGTGACTTTCGCAACCTGGCCATGGCGACACTGGTGCGCGCAACGTGACGGGAAGATAGCGCTGCGTTTTGATAATGAAAGCCTGAACTGGTCAACGCTGTGTCAGCGCGTCGATCGGCTCGCCGCCGGGTTTCAGGCGCAGGGCGTCAAGGCAGAGGATGGCGTGGCGCTGTGTGCGCGTAACAGCGCGGATGCGGTGCTGGCCTGGCTGGCGCTGCTCCAGTGCGGCGCGCGGATTTTACCGCTCAACCCACGCCTGCCTGCATCGCTGGTTGGCGAACTATTGCCGGCGCTCACCCTTAGCCATATCCTGAACCTCGATGCGCAAGCGCATTACGGCCTCCCGCCACTCAGCCTGCAAGAGGCGGAGGAGTATCGCGAGGTGGAGTGGCAGGCGGATCGTCTGGCATCAATGACGTTGACCTCCGGTTCGACAGGGTTACCGAAGGCCGCCGTACACCGCTGTGCGGCGCATCTGGCGAGCGCGGAAGGGGTATTGAGCCTGATACCGTTCGGCGAAAATGACGGCTGGCTGCTGTCGCTGCCGCTGTTTCATGTCTCAGGACAAGGGATACTCTGGCGCTGGCTGCTGGCGGGCGCGCAGATGGCGGTCAGCGAACGTCCATTAGCCGAGGCGCTGGCGCATTGCACCCATGCCTCGTTGGTGCCGACGCAGCTGTGGCGGCTGCTGAACGACAATCAACCGCTGTCCCTGAAGGCGGTATTGTTAGGCGGTGCGGCGATTCCTGCCGAACTGACCGAACAGGCGGCGGCCAGGGGAATCCGCACCTTTTGCGGCTACGGTCTGACCGAATTTGCCTCTACCGTTTGCGCGCGCGAGGCCAACGGTGGGGACGATGTGGGCACACCGCTGCCGGGCCGGGAGCTGCGGCTGGTGGAGGGCGAAATCTGGCTGCGGGCCAGCAGCATGGCGGCAGGCTATTGGCGCAATGGGCGTTTAACGCCGTTAGTTAACGCCGAAGGCTGGTTTGCTACCCGCGATCGCGGCGAGCTGCATGACGGTCGGTTGCGGGTAATTGGCCGACTGGATAATCTGTTTTTCAGCGGCGGCGAAGGTATTCAGCCTGAAGAGGTCGAGCGGGTTATCGTTCAGCATCCTTTGGTGAATCAGGTGTTTGTTGTACCGGTGGACGACGCTGAATTTGGTCAGCGCCCGGTGGCGGTGGTGGAGGGCGAACCCTCGCTGGATTTACCGCAGCTGGCCGCCTGGGCAAAAGATAAATTGGCCGGTTTTCAGCAGCCCTGCCGTTGGCTGCGTTTACCGGAAGCGATGACCCGCGGCGGGATAAAAGTCTCGCGGCACCAGCTGAGCCTTTGGGTTGCCTCGCAGTGACCTTCATCAATAATAAATTTCAGTTATTTTGTGAATAATAAACATCATTATTGCAGATGTATGGGTAGTAATTCGTTACAATCCCGGTGATTATTGTCCGTTTCCTACATTGAATCCGCCGTGTATCGCAGTACAATTCAGCGGGTTATGGGGTTTATTTTCGCTTTGCGTGAAAGGAATAAGATGAAAAAGAGCGTGTTATTGAGTCTGGCGGGGCTGATGTTTGTCTCTGCGTCAGCGAGTGCGATCAGTTTTAACGGTCAGGCCGGTAAAGATTATACCAACCTGGGCTTTGGTCTTGGCACCGAAACGTCGGGCCTGGCATTAACCGGTAACTGGACGCACAACGACGACGACGGCGACGTCGCGGGTCTGGGCCTGGGGCTGAATATCCCGCTGGGTCCGTTCCTGGCGACCGTTGGTGGTAAAGCGGTTTATACCGACCCTAACGATGGTGATTCCGGCTATGCGGCAGCGGTTGGCGGCGGCCTGCAGTGGAAAATTGGCGACAGCCTGCGTCTGTTTGGCGAATACTACTACTCTCCGGACTCCCTCTCCAGCGGCATCGACAGCTACACCGAAGCCAATGCGGGCGCGCGTTACACCATCATGCGTCCAATCAGCATTGAAGCGGGCTATCGTTACCTGAACCTGGCGGGTAAAGACGGCAACCGCGATAACGCCGTGGCCGATGGCCCGTATGTCGGCGTCAGCGCTTCATTCTGATTTTCTCCGGCGCAGCGTCCGCTGCGCCAGTTTTCTCTTCTTAAATCCTTCGCTTGCGTTATAGTTAATCGTCCTCTTTTTATTGGAGAAAGTGATGATAACGGTAGAGATGCTGTCCACCGGTGACGAAGTCTTATCGGGGCAGATCGTCGATACAAACGCTGCCTGGCTTGCCGATTTTTGTTTCCAGCAGGGTATTCCGTTGTCCCGCCGCAATACCGTGGGGGATAACCTGGACGATTTAGTGGCGATTCTGCGCGAGCGTAGCACGCAGGCTGACATCCTCATCGTCAATGGCGGCCTGGGGCCGACCAGCGACGATCTCAGCGCCCTGGCGGCAGCGACCGCGAAAGGTGAGTCGCTGATTCTGCACGAGGAGTGGCTGGCGTTTATGGAGCGTTTCTTCAGCGAGCGCGGCCGCGTCATGGCGCCGAGCAATCGCAAGCAGGCCGAGATTCCCGCCAGCGCCGAACTGATTGATAATCCGGTTGGCACCGCCTGCGGTTTTGCCGTTAAGCTCAACCGTTGTCTGATGTTCTTCACGCCGGGCGTACCGTCTGAATTTAAGGTGATGGTGGAACATGAAATTTTACCGCGTATTCGTCAGCGTTACCCGGTCGGCGAGCCGCCGGTTTGCCTGCGCTTAACCACGTTTGGGCGCTCGGAAAGCGATCTCGCCCAAAGTTTGCAACACCTCGATCTGCCGCCCGGTGTGACCATGGGCTACCGTTCTTCTATGCCGATTATTGAGCTGAAGCTGACCGGGCCTGCGGAACATCGCGAGGCGATGCTGGCGCTGTGGCCAGAGGTGCAGAAAGTGGCCGGGGAAAGCCTGATTTTTGAAGGTACTGAGGGGCTGCCTATTCAGCTGGCCCGCGTTCTGAAAGAAAAACAGCTGAGCCTGACGCTAAGCGAGCAGTTTACGAGCGGCCTGATTGCGCTCCAGCTTTCTCGCGCCGCTGCGCCGCTGCTGGCGAGTGAAGTGGTGCCGCCGCAGGATGAAACGCTGGCGCAAACCGCACGCTGGGCCGCCGAGCGCCGCGTGAATCACTTTGCCGGGCTGGCCCTGGCGGTGAGCGGGTTGGAGAGCGAGCATATTAACTTCGCGCTCTCGACGCCGGAAGGCACCCATGCGCTACAGGTGAAGTTCAGCAATACCCGCCATGGCCTGGCGATACGCCAGGAGGTCTGCGCCATGATGGCGCTGAATATGCTGCGTCGCTGGCTCCACGGCAAGCCGGTAGCCAGCGAGCATGGCTGGATTAACGTGGTCGATTCGCTGGTGCTGTAAGCGCCCGATGCGCAATGTAGGCCGGGTAAGCGTGTAGCGCCACCCGGCACATCACAGGCACAAGGCTCAATCACGTGAAATCGCCTGCGCCAGCAGCGAGATGGGATGCTCGCATCGTTTGCTGGTGGACATCTCAATCTGCCATTTACAGGTTTCGCAATCCGTTATCACCAGATCCGCGCCGCTGTTCTCAATTTGGGCAAATAGCGGTGCGCCTATCGCCTGCGACGTCGGGTAGTTCTCGCTTTTGAAACCATAGGTTCCGGCGATGCCGCAGCACTGCGATTCCAGCACCTGAAGCTCCAGACCTGGAATGCGCCGCAGCAGTTCCAGCGTATACAGCGACCAGCCCATCTTCTCCATATGACACGGCGTGTGATACACCACCTTCAGCGGCAATGATTTGAGCGGCAGCTCCGCGCCGTCGTCCAGCTTGCGCCACAGCCAGCGCGTCGCCAGCTCAATGCTGTCGCGCAGGTCGTGATTATCAACTTCCAGCAGATGCGGATACTCATCACGTAGCGTAAACGTGCAGGTGGATGAGGTCGCCAGCACCGGCAGATGGTGTGTCTCAATGGCTTCACGCAGCGAAGCCACGTTGGTTTGCGCCTGACGCCGCGCTTTATCAAAGAAGCCGTTAGCGATCAGCGGCACGCCGCAGCACTTCTCTTTGCTGAGCAGCTGCACGCCCACCCCCATCGCGTTAAGTACGCTAACTAGATCGAACCCCAACTGCGGGTGGTTGTAGTTCACGTAACAGCCGTGAAAGAAGGCAACCTGTTCAGCATACTGCGCTTGCCGTGCGGCGATACGCTGATAGCGGCGTCGGAAGGTGCCGAAGGAATATTTTGGCAGGCTGCGGCGATGATCTATTTTCAGCGCGGTATCCAGTAACTGGCGTACCGGTTTCAGGCCGGTGGTGGCGTTGACGATGGGCGCAAAGGGCGTGGAAAGGCTGCCCATCAGGTCGGTGTGGCTAAGAATCGCATCGCGCAGGCCGGGTTTTTGCTGGCTATAGTCGGCGCGCGCGCGCTGGATAATATCGCCGATTTTCACGTCGGATGGGCAGGCCACTTCGCAGCGCTTACAGTTGATGCAGTACTTGAGCGCTTCATCGTACAGCGCGCTGTTTTTACGTCGCAGGCGCTCGCCGTCCGGCCCCGCCTGTTTTGGCCCGGGATAGCGCGGGTTGACGCGGCTCACCGGGCAGACGGTGGTGCACACGGTGCATTTGATACAGTTTTCAAAACTTTGCTGGCTCATGCGTCACCTCCCGCCAGGCCGATGATCTGTTTGGCGGCATGCAGGGCGGTCGCGGCACAAACGCCGCCGCCGCAGCCTTGCGCAATCGGGTCGTAGCCGCCCAATACCGAACCAATAGCGAACAGGTTTAACAGGGTTTTTCCGCGTAAGGCGGGGCGCAAGGTGTTATCGACGATGACGCCAGACTGTTGCCACGGCTGCGGATCAAAAAAATCGTCGCGATACCAGGCGGCGCGCGGCGCGGGTTGCATAATATCCAGCCCCAGCACTGACTCGCGAATTCCGTCGCGTCCGGCGGTTAAGCCGTTGCTGAAAAAGCTGCCGCTGGCCAGCACGGCGAAGCGCGGGCGCAGCGGTATATCGCCGTGATTGTGCGTCCAGATAGCCTGAATCTCCCCCTCGACGTGGCTGACGCGTACCACCTCGTCGCCCGCCATCCAGATACCGCCGAGAGCGACAAACCGCCGCTGAAGCGCGGCGTGCAGGCGCATGCCCGGCACCGAGGGCGGCAGCGTAGGCAACAGAAATAACGCGCAGGGCAGGCTGGCGTTGAGCCAGTCGAACAGTGCGGTATCGCGCAGGCCAAAGACGGCGGGCAGCAGCAGCGCATCCTGCCCCGCGCAGAGCGGCAGTAATGCGTCATAAAGCGGTTGCCAGAGCGCTTTTTCATCCAGTACCCTGGCGATATTGGCGGCGCGAAACTCGGTGGGGTTGTCGCGCAGGTCATCCAGTTCTGGCAGATCGATTTCGGCGGTATCAACCGTCACCCCCTGCTGTTGCAGGGATTCCGCTGCCAGATGCGGCTGGAAATCCAGAAAGCCGCTGATACCGACCACGCGAAGTGAACCTGTCGCCAGCGGGGCGACCGGCACTTCTGCCGGGCTGAGCCAGGCGGGGCGTAGCGTGCCGAGCGGCGTGACGCGTCGGTGCGGCTGGGCTGCGTGACCCTGCATTTTGATACCGCAATCGCTCAATAGCGTCTGCGTTTGCTGCGCATAGCGCAGCACGTTATCGCTGCCCAGTCGGGAATAAGGATGCTGCGGCGACTGCGCGGCCAGCAAGGCTAGCTCTGTCGCCGGGTCATCGATCCGTTGGCCGTCGGGCAGGGCGCCGAGCAAGTCCAGCGATCCGGACGAAAAATGCAGCGCGCTCTGGCCGCGCGTGACGATCGCACAGCGAAGCCCTGCCTGCTGTAGTCGTATTCCGCACAGTAGACCAGCCAGCCCACCGCCGATAATCACGCTATCAAATTTCATGACGGGACTCCTTGTCTAAACCGCACAGCCCCTGATACACCCAGCGGGTCAGCTCGCTTTCACGTAGCGCATCGCCCCAGGCGATAGGCTGCACGCCTTTCCAGCGCTCGTTGAGAAAATCGGACAGCTGCTCCAGCGACTGCGCAGCGGTGGTGACGTTATAGCGATGCAGCAGCCCGCTCGCCCGGCACGCGCAGAGTTCTCCCTGGCAGGTCCCCATGCCGACGCGCGTACGGCGGCGTAAATCCAGCAGATTATTCACCGCCAGATTTTCCACCGCGTACTGCACTTCACCCGCGGTCACCGCCTCGCATTCACACACCACGCTGCGATGCAGGCGGCTGTTGCCAAGCCACTCCGGGGTACGGTCGCCATGGCGATAAACCGCTGAACCGCGTAGCGGCGCGGGCAGCGAAATCATGCGCTGCAAGGTTTTTTCCGCGGACTCCTGCGACCCGGGCAACGGCGTGTCGGCGGTGACGCAGGGACGATGATGATTCAGCTTGCGGCAGACGGCATCGGTAGCCCATTCCGCCATCAGGCGATAGGTCATCAGTTTGCCGCCGGTAATGGTGATAAACCCTTCCAGACCGTCGCGTTCGGCGTGGTCCAGCAGCACTATTCCGCGGCTAACGTTGCGTCCGCTGGGATCGTCATCGCTGGCAACCAGCGGACGTACGCCGCAGTAGGCGCGCAAAATACGCGTGCTGGCCATGCGCGGGGCGAGTTTTTCTCCTTCACGCATCAAAATATCTACTTCGTCAGGCGTGACGCGGCAGCGGTCGATATCGGCATAATCAATGTGCGTCGACGTGGTGCCAATCAGCGAAATAGTGTCGCCTGGCACCAGAATATCGGCGTCGGCCGGTGGGCGACAGCGGTTGATCACGTGCTGGTTCATCCGGCTTTCGAAGATCAGCAGCGATCCTTTGGCCGGGAACATGCGGATGCGTAAATCGGCATATTCCGCGATGCGCTGGCCCCAGATACCGGCGGCGTTAACCACCACCGGCGCATGCAGTTCGCACATTTCACCGCTATGGTGATTCAGCAGCTTTACGCCCTGTATTCGATCGCCGTGGCGGATAAGGCCCATCACTTCATGAGCGGTCAGAATGGTGGCTCCGTGTTCGCGCGCGTCGAGCATATTGGCGGCGGTCAGGCGGAAGGGGTCTACCGTGCCGTCTGGCACGCGTACCGCGCCGACTAACGCGGGATTGACCGACGGTTCCATTCTTCTGGCCTGAGCAGGGTCGATCGCCTCCGCGTCAATGCCCGCGGCGCGGCAGGCGTTGATAAAGGTGCGTTGATACTGGAGGTCATCTTCCGGTAGCGTGATAAACAGACCGCTGGTCGGCTCAATGCAGTGGTGGGCAATACGGCGCAGGATCTGGTTTTCGCTGATACACTCGCGCGCTGATTCGCTGTCGGTGACCGCATAGCGCGCGCCGCTGTGCAGCAGGCCATGGTTACGCCCCGTAGCCCCCGTGGCGATATCAAAGCGTTCAACCAGCGCAGCCTTCAGGCCGCGCAGGGCGCAGTCGCGGGCGATACCGGCGCCAGTGGCGCCGCCACCGATAATAATGACGTCAAAGTCACGTGCAGAGGCGCTGTCCATTTTGTGTCCTCAATGTTCGTTTTAAGCACATTAAGTCACATTGCTAATATAAATTGTTTGATATCGAACATATTCGAGCATTTATCGAAAGTATTACCGCGCGTTTTGCGGCATATATCGACTTTCTTACCGGCTTGCGTCGTGGGCCAACTGGTGCAAGCACGCGAGCAGCCGCTGCAACGGGCTCCCCTCGATTGGCGGCTCGCGGGCGATTAGGGAAATCTGGCGATAGAAGGCTGGCTCCAGCGGCACCGAATGCAGCGGCTGGGCCAGCGTTTTGAGCGTCAGCTCTGGCAGAAGCGCGATGCCCAACCCCTGATGGATAAAGCTCATTGCGGTGCTGGGGTGATTAAATTCGTACTTAATTTGCGGTGTCATATTCATACCAGCAAACAGCGACATAATGCTCATTTCGTAGCGCCCTTTACTGACAATAAGCGGCTCGTCGCGCAGTGCGCTGAGCGAGACCTGCTTTTGCGCCGCAAAAGGGTGATGCTCGGGGACCACCACGGTAAACCGGTCTTTATATATCGGCGTGACAAACATGCCTTCTGCCGGAATATGCACAAAACCCGCGTCGATATCATTATTGCGAATCGCCTCAATAATCTCCGCGCTGTTCGCTTCGTGAGGCACAATTTTTATATTCGGATGATGTTGCTCAAAGTAGCGCACCACTGCGGGCAGCACGCTGGCGCAAATACTGGGGAAGCAACCAATGCGGAGCAGACGCTGCGGCGTCTTTTTTTCCTGTTCGGCAATTTCCTTCACCGCGTGAACTTCGCTCATTAACCGGTGCAGGTGAGCGACGATACGCTCGCCCGCGGGCGTCAGGCAAATCGCTTTACGCCGCTCGCGCAGCATAATAGCGACCCCCAGCTCCTCTTCCAGCGCCGAAATAGCCTGGCTGACCGCCGATTGCGTCATAAACAGGCGTTTACCGGCCTCGGTGAATCCACCGCACTCCAGTACCGTAAGCAGCGCGTTGATTTGGGTGAGTGTCATTAGATATCTCTAATTAAACTTATTAAAATGATTAATTTTACTAATTAAATGGCGATGCCTATTATTTTTCAACGGACTTAATCACAAAATCACGCACGCGATTATTTTTATTGGTGATGCATTCTTAAATTTATATATTTAAGGTGAATGCATTGCCGCGCGCCGTAGGGACAAGGTTGCAAATCAATGAAAGAAAAATTGTGGACTAAGGATTTTTGGGCCATCACGATTATTAGCTTTATTATTTTCTTCGTATTTTATGTCCTCCTGACGTTACTCCCGATTTATATAGCCGATAATCTGCACGCCACCGCCGATAAGGCCGGCCTGTTGGTCACGTGCTTCCTCGCCGCTGCGATTGTCGTGCGCCCCTTTGCCGGGCAGTGGGTGGGGAAATATTCGAATAAAACGATTCTGGTGCTTTCCTCTCTGGCGTTTTTGGTTGTCACCGCGCTGTATCCATTTTGCCATTCTATTGAAGCGCTGCTGTTTATTCGCGTGCTGCACGGAATAACCTTCGGGATTATTACGACGGTAAAAGGGACTATCTCCGCACGGTTAATACCCGCCTCCCGACGTGGGGAGGGCATCAGCTTTTTCTCTTTAGCAATGGGGCTGGCGATGGTCGTGGGGCCGTGGATTGGTCTGAACATGGCGCGCCATAGCGCGTTCAGCCAGGCGTTCTGGATGTGTACGGCGGTGGCGACGATTGGCATTGTGTTGTCGTTGATGGTACGTGTACCGCCAGTCATTCGTCATGCGGACGGTTCGCAGCCGAAGCTTGGCTTCTCCGCCATGTTTGATAAAGCCGCGATGCCGTTTGCCATGGTCACCTTCTTTATGACCTTCTCCTACGCTGGGGTCTCTGCCTTCCTGGCGCTGTATGCCCGTGAGCTGGACCTGATGGCCGCCGCCAGTAATTTCCTGCTGTGCTATGCGGTGTTTCTGATGATTTGCCGCGCGTTTACCGGCAATGTGTGTGACAAAAAGGGACCGAAATATGTGGTCTATCCATGTCTGTTCGCTTTTACCGTTGGCCTGGTAGTGCTGGGCTATACCCATGGAAGCGTGTCGATGATTCTCGCAGGCGCGTTGATTGGCATCGGTTATGGTTCGGTCACGCCTATCTTCCAGACGCAGATTATCAGTTCGGTTGAACCGCATAAAATTGGCGTCGCCAACTCGCTGTTCTTTAATGCGATGGATGCCGGGCTAGCGATTGGCGCATTTGTGATGGGGCTGATGGTGGAAGGGGTAGGCTACCGGGCGATTTACCTGGTCGGTGCGGTGCTGGTGGTGCTGGCGGGCGCGCTGTATATCGCGCAGATGAAACGCCGGGGCGCGATGCCGTTAGTTAGCGCACACGAAGTGCACTAACCGTTACATCTCGATTTCGATATCGCCTTTTGCCCTGCAGCAGCAGGGCAAAATTTCGTCCGGCTGAATAAAGGCCAGCGGTTCAGTCAACCAGTCAACCTGGCCGGAGACCAGCCGCGTGCGGCAGGAACCGCAGTAACCTTCGCGACACTGGTACTCCACCTCAACATTGTGAGACTCCAGCGTTGCCAGCAGGGAAGGGTGCTCATCCTGGCACTGCAGACGCGTGCCAGTGATGCGGAGAAAAACGCGGCTCATATCAAAGCTGGAAGTTGCTGAGATCGTCAGTATCGACTTCCGAGTCAATCTGCCCAACCAGATAAGAGCTGACTTCCACTTCCTGCGGTGCAACCTGCACGTTATCAGAAACCAGCCAGGTGTTGATCCACGGAATCGGGTTAGAGCGCGTCTGGAACGGCAGATCCAGCCCCACCGCCTGCATACGGATATTGGTGATGTACTCAACGTACTGACACAGGATATCGCGGTTCAGACCAATCATTGAGCCATCGCGGAACAGATAGTCGGCCCACTCTTTTTCCTGCTGGGCGGCCTGCACGAACAGGTCGTAGCACTCTTGCTTGCACTCTTCGGCAATTTCCGCCATTTCCGGGTCATCCGCGCCGCTGCGCAGCAGGTTCAGCATGTGCTGAGTGCCGGTCAGGTGCAGCGCTTCGTCGCGAGCGATAAGACGAATGATTTTGGCGTTGCCTTCCATCAGCTCGCGCTCGGCGAAGGCGAAGGAGCAGGCAAAGCTGACGTAGAAGCGAATGGCTTCCAGCGCGTTGACGCTCATCAGGCAGATATACAGCTTTTTCTTCAGCTCGCGCAGGTTCACGGTCACGGTTTTGCCGTTGACGGTGTGGGTGCCTTCGCCCAGCAGATGCCAGTAGCTGGTCATCTCGATCAGGTCGTCGTAATAGCTGGAGATGCCTTCGGCGCGTTTCTGAATCTGTTCGTTGGTCACGATGTCATCAAACACCACCGCCGGATCGTTGACGATGTTGCGGATGATGTGGGTGTAGGAGCGCGAGTGGATCGTTTCGGAGAACGCCCACGTTTCCACCCAGGTTTCCAGCTCAGGAATCGAGATCAGCGGCAGCAGCGCCACGTTCGGGCTACGGCCCTGGATGGAGTCCAGCAGGGTCTGATACTTCAGGTTGCTGATGAAAATGTGCTTTTCGTGTTCCGGCAGTGCCTGATAGTCAATGCGGTCGCGGGACACGTCAACTTCTTCCGGACGCCAGAAGAAGGAGAGCTGTTTTTCAATCAGCTTTTCGAAGATGTCATATTTCTGCTGGTCGTAGCGTGCCACGTTGACCGGCTGGCCAAAGAACATCGGCTCTTTGAGCTGATCGTTTTTCGTCTGTGAAAAAGTGGTGTATGCCATTGATGTCAATCCTGTCTGGAGAGTAATGCCGGATGGCGTTTACTTACCTGCTTACAATATCATCGCAAATAAATCCGTACACCAAATAGGGTTTTAGGTGGGTACGGAAAGCAAAGGCCGGGTCAGCATAGCGCTGCCCGGCAATCATTATTAGATCTTACAGGCGCCGCTTTCGCAGCCGTCGTCCTGAATGGACGGCACCAGATCGTCCTGCGCATCTTCCGCACCGTCGCGGGTGTTTTGATAGTACAGGGTCTTCACGCCGAATTTATAGGCGGTGAGCAGGTCTTTGAGCAGCTGCTGCATCGGTACTTTGCCTGACGGGAAGCGCGTCGGGTCATAGTTGGTGTTGGCGGAGATCGCCTGGTCGATAAACTTCTGCATAATACCGACCAGCTGCAGATAGCCGTCGTTGTTCGGCATTTCCCACAGCAGTTCGTAGGCGTTGCCCAGGTGCTCATAGTCCGGCACGACCTGACGCAGAATACCGTCTTTCGACGCTTTGATGCTCACGTAGCCGCGCGGCGGCTCAATGCCGTTGGTGGCGTTGGAGATCTGTGAAGAGGTCTCGGACGGCATCAGCGCGGAGAGCGTGGAGTTACGCAGACCGTGGGTCTTGATGGACTCACGCAGCGCTTCCCAGTCGAGGTGCAGCGGCTCGTTGGTAATCGCATCCAGGTCTTTCTTGTAGGTGTCGATCGGCAGGATACCCTGGGCATAGGTGGTTTCGTTGAACCACGGGCACGCGCCTTGCTCTTTCGCCAGCTCGTTAGAGGCCTTCAGCAGGTAGTACTGAATGGCTTCGAAAGTCTGGTGGGTCAGGTTGTTGGCGCTGCCGTCGGAGTAGCGCTTGCCGTTTTTCGCCAGCCAGTAGGCGAAGTTGATAACGCCGATACCCAGCGTACGACGGCCCATCGCACCGCGCTGTGCGGCTTTGATCGGGTAGTCCTGGTAGTCCAGCAGGGCGTCCAGCGCACGCACGGCCAGCACGGCCAGCTCTTCCAGTTCAGCAAGGCTGCCGATGGCGCCCAGGTTGAATGCCGACAGCGTACACAGGGCGATTTCGCCGTTTTCGTCATTAACGTCGTCCAGCGGTTTGGTCGGCAGGGCGATTTCCAGGCACAGGTTAGACTGGCGCACCGGCGCGACAACCGGGTCAAACGGGCTGTGGGTGTTGCAGTGGTCAACGTTCTGAATGTAGATACGGCCGGTAGAGGCACGTTCCTGCATCATCAACGAGAACAGGTCGACCGCTTTCACGCGCTGTTTACGGATGCTGTCGTCGTTTTCGTATTTCACGTACAGGCGCTCAAATTCATCCTGGTCGGCGAAGAACGCGTCGTACAGCCCCGGGACGTCGGACGGGCTGAACAGGGTGATGTCGCCGCCTTTCAGCAGACGGGTGTACATCAGCTTGTTGATCTGTACGCCGTAGTCCATGTGACGCACGCGGTTACCTTCAACGCCGCGGTTGTTTTTCAGCACCAGCAGGCTTTCCACTTCCAGATGCCACATCGGATAGAACAGCGTTGCCGCACCGCCGCGTACGCCGCCCTGAGAACAGGATTTCACCGCCGTCTGGAAGTGCTTGTAGAACGGGATACAGCCGGTGTGGAACGCTTCACCGCCGCGAATCGGGCTACCCAGCGCACGAATGCGGCCGGCGTTGATGCCGATACCGGCGCGCTGGGAAACGTATTTCACAATCGCGCTGGAGGTGGCGTTGATAGAATCCAGGCTGTCGCCGCACTCGATCAGTACGCAGGAGCTGAACTGACGGGTTGGGGTACGCACGCCGGACATAATCGGCGTCGGCAGCGAAATTTTGAAAGTGGAAACCGCGTCGTAAAAGCGTTTCACATAGCTCAGACGGGTTTCACGCGGGTAGTTAGAGAACAGGCATGCCGCCACCAGAATATAGAGGAACTGTGCGCTCTCGTAGATTTCGCCGGTGACGCGGTTCTGTACCAGGTATTTGCCTTCCAGCTGCTTAACGGCAGCGTAGGAGAAGGTCATGTCACGGTCGTGAACGATGAACGAGTCCATCTGCTTGAACTCTTCTTCCGTATAGTCTTCCAGCAGATGATTGTCGTATTTACCCAGGTTAACCATGTTTTTCACGTGGTCGAACAGGGCCGGCGGCTCGAACTGGCCATAGGCTTTTTTGCGCAGGTGGAATACCGCCAGACGCGCGGCCAGGTACTGGTAGTCCGGCGCTTCACGGGAGATCAGGTCAGCAGCGGCCTTAATAATCGTTTCATGAATGTCAGACGTTTTAATTCCGTCGTAAAACTGGATGTGTGAACGCAGCTCGACCTGAGAGATCGACACGTTATGCAGCCCTTCCGCCGCCCAATCCAGCACGCGATGAATTTTGTCGAGGTTAATGCGCTCTGTGCGGCCGTCACGCTTCGTCACCAGCAGACTCTGATTCATGTGATTTTTACCTGTCCGTGAAAAGGAAAATATCCCCCGATTTATCCACAATTGCGGTAGTCGTAAAACCTGTGGATAAATACTACATGTAGGGGTTCGTTGATTAATTGAACGCTATATGGTGAGTATTCTAGTCTGGATTCTTTTGAGTACAAGGGTTGATTTTGGCGTTAAATTGAGGTTGATAAAGCGTAAAAAACGCTAAGTCCACGGCGCGTAAGGGCTGGCGGGGATGTCAATAATATGCAAAAAAAAATGAAAATTTGATCGAGTGCTGATTTCTTCGGCGAAGAGAGAAATTGCGCAATATGATGTGGCGCAGTTTTGTCGTAAACGTCCCCTAATGATTGGTAGGGGGCACGTAGGACTGATAAGCGCAGCGCCATCAGGCATTGACGTTCGGTGCTATGCCGGATGGCGACGCTGACGCGCCTTATCCGGCCTACGGGTGCGGGCATGTAGGCCTGATAAGCGCAGCGCCATCAGGCATTGACGTTCGGTGCTATGCCGGATGGCGACGCTGACGCGTCTTATCCGGCCTACGGGGGCGGGCACGTAGGCCTGATAAGCGTAGCGCCATCAGGCGTTGGCGGTGTAAGCCTTAACTTATTCCGCTTTTGCCGTGGTGTGCAGCATATAGTTAACGTCAACGCCCGGCGCCAGCTTGAAGCGATTGGTTATCGGGTTGTAGTGCAGGCCAATCATATGGCGCTCTTTCAGCACGGTCTGGTCAACCCAGCTCAGCAGCTCGGCAGGCTTGATAAATTTCTTCACGTCGTGCGTTCCCTTCGGCACCATGCGCAGAATGTATTCCGCGCCAACCACCGCCATCAGCCAGGATTTGCCGTTGCGGTTAAGGGTAGAGAAGAACACCTGGCCGCCGGGTTTTACCAGCTGCGCGCAGGCTTTCACCACCGACTGCGGATCCGGCACGTGTTCCAGCATCTCCATGCAGGTCACCACGTCATATTGCCCGGCGTGCTTTGCCGCGTGTTCTTCGACGGTTTCCTGCACGTAGTCGACCGGAATACCGGTTTCCAGCGAGTGCAGCTTCGCGACCTGCAGCGGTTCAAAGCCCATATCTAACCCGGTGACCGTCGCGCCTTCACGCGCCATGCTTTCGGCCAGAATGCCGCCGCCGCAGCCAACATCAAGCACCTTTTTACCGAACAGGCCGCCAGAACGTTCGGCGATATAGCCCAGACGGAGCGGGTTAATGCGGTGCAAAGGCTTAAATTCGCCTTCCAGATCCCACCAGCGTGACGCGACGGCCTCGAATTTGGCGATCTCTTCGTGGTCAACGTTGTGCGCTACCGCAGCTTTTTCGGCATTCATGGGTGTTCCTGCTCCTTATTTCATTATTGTCTGCGAGTATATCAGCACCGACGCGCGAATAAAGCGTCTGGCAGGTGCTAATGGGTTTACCTGTCTTTACGCTAATGTGTTATAATTTGCGACCTTTGAATCCGGGAATACAGTAGAGGGATAGCGGTTAGATGAGCGACCTTGCGAGAGAAATTACACCGGTCAACATTGAGGAAGAGCTTAAGAACTCTTATCTGGATTATGCGATGTCGGTCATTGTTGGCCGTGCGCTGCCGGATGTCCGAGATGGCCTGAAGCCGGTACACCGTCGCGTACTTTACGCCATGAACGTATTGGGCAATGACTGGAACAAAGCCTACAAAAAATCAGCCCGTGTCGTTGGTGACGTGATCGGTAAATACCACCCGCACGGCGACTCCGCGGTATATGACACCATCGTTCGTATGGCCCAGCCGTTCTCGCTGCGCTACATGCTGGTGGATGGCCAGGGGAACTTCGGTTCCATCGATGGCGACTCCGCCGCGGCAATGCGTTATACGGAAATCCGTCTGGCGAAAATTGCTCATGAACTGATGGCCGATCTCGAAAAAGAGACGGTGGATTTCGTGGACAACTATGACGGCACGGAAAAAATTCCGGACGTCATGCCGACCAAAATTCCTAACCTGCTGGTTAACGGTTCGTCCGGTATCGCCGTAGGTATGGCGACCAACATTCCGCCGCACAACCTGACGGAAGTGATCAACGGCTGTCTGGCCTATGTCGATAATGAAGACATCACTATCGAAGGCCTGATGGAACACATCCCGGGTCCGGATTTCCCGACTGCCGCCATTATTAATGGCCGCCGCGGGATTGAAGAAGCCTATCGTACCGGTCGCGGCAAAGTGTACATTCGCGCGCGCGCGGAAGTGGAAGTCGACCCGAAAAACGGTCGTGAAACCATCATCGTGCACGAAATTCCGTATCAGGTGAACAAAGCGCGCCTGATCGAGAAAATCGCCGAGCTGGTAAAAGATAAACGCGTTGAAGGCATCAGCGCGCTGCGTGACGAGTCTGATAAAGACGGTATGCGCATCGTGATTGAAGTGAAGCGTGACGCAGTGGGTGAAGTGGTGCTGAACAACCTCTACTCCCAGACCCAACTGCAGGTCTCCTTCGGTATCAACATGGTTGCGCTGCACCATGGTCAGCCGAAGATCATGAACCTGAAAGAGATTATCGCTGCGTTCGTGCGTCACCGTCGTGAAGTGGTGACTCGCCGTACCATTTTCGAACTGCGTAAAGCACGCGACCGCGCGCACATCCTTGAAGCGCTGGCGGTTGCGCTGGCTAACATCGACCCGATCATTGAACTGATCCGTCGCGCGCCAACGCCGGCCGAAGCGAAAGCGGGCCTGGTGGCACAGGCGTGGGATCTGGGCAACGTCTCCGCGATGCTGGAACGTGCGGGCGACGATGCAGCGCGTCCGGAATGGCTGGAACCTCAGTTTGGCGTGCGTGACGGTAAATATTACCTGACCGAGCAGCAGGCGCAGGCGATTCTGGATCTGCGTCTGCAGAAACTGACCGGCCTTGAGCATGAAAAACTGCTCGACGAATACAAAGAGCTGCTGGAACAGATCGCTGAACTGCTGCACATTCTGGGCAGCGCCGAGCGTCTGATGGAAGTGATCCGCGAAGAGCTGGAGCTGGTTCGCGAACAGTTCGGTGACGAACGTCGTACCGAAATCACCGCCAACAGCGCCGATATTAATATCGAAGATCTGATCAGCCAGGAAGATGTTGTCGTCACGCTGTCTCACCAGGGTTACGTCAAGTATCAGCCGCTTACCGATTACGAAGCTCAGCGTCGTGGCGGTAAAGGCAAGTCAGCTGCCCGTATTAAAGAAGAAGACTTTATCGACCGCCTGCTGGTGGCCAACACCCACGACACGATCCTCTGCTTCTCCAGCCGTGGTCGTCTGTACTGGATGAAGGTCTATCAGTTGCCGGAAGCGAGCCGCGGCGCGCGTGGACGTCCGATCGTTAACCTGCTGCCGCTGGAAGCGAACGAACGTATCACCGCTATCCTGCCGGTTCGCGAGTACGAAGAGGGCGTGAACGTCTTTATGGCGACCGCCAGCGGTACCGTGAAGAAAACGGCGCTGACCGAGTTCAGCCGTCCGCGTTCTGCCGGTATTATCGCGGTGAACCTGAACGAAGGTGACGAGCTGATTGGCGTTGACCTGACTTCCGGAAGCGATGAAGTCATGCTGTTCTCCGCAGCGGGTAAAGTGGTGCGCTTTAAAGAAGATGCCGTGCGTGCGATGGGTCGTACTGCGACCGGCGTACGCGGTATCAAGCTGGCGGAAAAAGACAGCGTGGTATCGCTGATTATTCCGCGCGGCGAAGGCGCGATCCTGACCGTGACCCAGAATGGCTACGGTAAACGTACCGCGGCTGAAGAGTATCCGACCAAGTCGCGTGCGACGCAGGGCGTTATCTCTATCAAAGTGACCGAGCGTAACGGTGCCGTCGTGGGCGCGGTACAGGTTGACGACTGCGACCAGATCATGATGATCACCGATGCGGGTACGCTGGTGCGTACGCGCGTGTCGGAAGTCAGCGTGGTAGGGCGTAACACTCAGGGCGTGATCCTCATCCGTACGGCGGAAGATGAGAACGTGGTGGGTCTGCAGCGCGTGGCCGAACCGGTTGACGACGAAGAGCTGGACGCTATCGACGGTAGCGTGGCGGAAGGCGATGATGAAATCGCGCCGGAAACCGACAGCGATGACGACGTTGCGGACGACGCAGAAGAGTAATCGTACCCAATGTTGCGAAAGGGCTGGTGAAAACCGGCCCTTTTTTCATTAACATTGCGGTAAAAGTCTTTTACCGCTACCTTAACCACATCCTGTTTGCCATTGACGGCGGAGTTTCGTCAACTTGAAATATCTTGTCTCCTTTCGCACCACGCTGAAAGTCTCACGCTACCTGTTCCGGGCTTTGGCACTGCTACTCTGGCTGCTTATCGCGCTGGTGTCGGTGTTTTATATTGTGAATGCCCTGCATCAGAAAGAGTCTGAAATCCGCCAGGAATTTAACCTCAATTCCGATCAGGCACAGCGCTACTTCCAGCGAACCTCCGATGTGATAAAGGAGCTGAAGTACATTGCTGAAAACCGCTTAACCGCCGTCAACGGCGTGTTGCCCGCCATTTCCTCAAAAGACAGTTCTGACGTGCCGGATTTTGAGCCGCTATTCTCCGACTCCGACTGCGGCGCGCTCGATACCACCTGGCGCGGGCCGCTGGAGTCGCTGGCCTGGTTCCTGCGCTACTGGCGCGAAAATTTCTCGGCGGCCTACGACCTTAACCGTGTCTTTCTGATCGGCAGCGACAATCTTTGTATGGCCAACTTTGGCCTGCGTGAAATGCCGGTGGAGCGAACCGAAGCGCTGAAAGAGCTGCACCAGCGGATTATGGACTACCGCAACGCGCCGCAGGACGATCGCGGCGGCAATCTGTTCTGGGTGGGACAAGGGCCGCGCCAAAGCGTCGGCTACTTCTACGCGTTGACGCCGGTTTATCTGGCTAACCGCCTGCAGGCACTGCTGGGCGTGGAGCAAACCATCCGCGCCGAAAACTTCTTTACTCCTGGCAGTATGCCCATGGGCGTATCCATTCTTGATGATAATGGCAACACGCTGATCTCGCTGGCCGGGCCGGATACACGCCTGCGTATCAGCACGCGCGGCCTGCAAGAGCGGCTGTGGTTTGGCTACACAGCCGGATATCGCGAGCTGGTGCTGAAGAAAACGCTGGCGCCTTCGTCATTGAGCATTGTCTATTCAGTACCGCTGGATGCGGTCCTGGAGCGTATTCGTATTCTGGTGCTTAATGCACTGCTGTTGAACCTGCTCACCGGTATCGCGCTGTTTACCATGGCGCGGATGTACGAGCGGCGAATTTTCTTACCCGCTGAATCTGACGCATTACGTCTGGAAGAGCACGAGCAGTTCAACCGTAAAATCGTCGCTTCGGCGCCGGTAGGGATCTGTATTCTGCGTACCCAGGACGGAACCAATATCCTGAGTAACGAGCTGGCGCACAATTATCTCAATATGCTGACCCACGAAGACCGCCAGCGGCTGACGCAGATAATCTGCGGCCAGCAGGTGAACTTCGTCGACGTGCTGACCAGCAACAATACCAACCTGCAAATCAGCTTCGTGCATTCGCGCTATCGCAACGAAAACGTGGCGATCTGCGTGCTGGTGGACGTCAGTTCACGCGTCAAAATGGAAGAGTCGTTACAGGAAATGGCGCAGGCGGCTGAACAGGCTAGCCAGTCGAAATCCATGTTCCTTGCCACCGTCAGCCACGAGCTGCGCACGCCGCTGTATGGGATTATTGGTAACCTTGACCTGCTGCAAACGAAAGAGCTGCCAAAGGGCGTCGACCGTCTGGTGACGGCGATGAATAACTCCTCCGGGCTGCTGCTGAAAATCATCAGCGATATTCTCGACTTCTCGAAAATTGAGTCCGAGCAGTTGAAAATTGAGCCGCGCGAATTCTCACCAAAAGAGGTGATGAACCACATCACCGCCAACTATCTGCCGCTGGTGGTCAGAAAACAGCTGGGAATGTACTGCTTTATAGAGCCGGATGTGCCGACGAAGCTGATGGGCGACCCGATGCGCCTTCAGCAGGTCATTTCTAACCTGCTGAGCAATGCCATTAAGTTCACCGATATCGGCTGCATCGTGCTGCATCTCAAGCGTGAAGGTTACTACCTGAGCATCAGTATTCGCGATACCGGCGTTGGGATCCCGGCCAAAGAGGTAGTGCGGTTGTTTGACCCGTTCTTCCAGGTGGGTACCGGCGTGCAGCGTAATTTCCAGGGGACCGGGCTGGGGCTGGCGATTTGTGAAAAGCTGGTCAATATGATGGATGGCGATATTGCCGTCGATACCGAGCCGGGTATGGGGAGCCAGTTTACGCTGCGCATTCCGCTGTACGGCGAGCAGGACGCCACGCCGCTGGAGATTGACGGTCTGGCGAAGATTCGCTGCTGGCTGGCGGTGCGTAACGCCTCGCTCGCTGATTTTATTCAGTCGCTGCTCGCTTTCCACGGCATGAACGTGCAGATTTATGATGGCGAAACGCCGGCGCCGGATGATGTATTAATCACCGATGATGAACTCTCGCAGCCGTGGGCGGGGAGGGCTGCGGTGGTCTTCTGCCGTCGCCATATCGGCATTCCGCAGGAGTTCGCGCCGGGACAATGGGTGCACAGCATCGTTTCGCCACATGAATTGATGACTCTGCTGGGGCGCATTTATCGGGTTAAGGTGGCGACGAGCGGCGCGGAAGAACTGCAATCGACGCCGGAAGTGCCTGAGGACAGCAACGACGATATGATGATCCTTGTGGTTGACGATCATCCGATTAACCGTCGCCTGCTGGCCGATCAGTTAGGATCGTTAGGCTATCAGTGTAAGACGGCCAACGATGGCGTTGACGCGCTGAACGTGCTGAGTAAGAACCATATCGATATCGTGCTGAGCGACGTTAACATGCCGAATATGGACGGCTATCGCCTGACCCAGCGCATCCGCCAGCTGGGGCTGACGCTACCGGTTGTTGGCGTGACGGCGAACGCGCTGGCCGAAGAGAAGCAGCGCTGCCTGGAGTCGGGTATGGATAGCTGCCTGTCGAAGCCGGTCACGTTGGACGTGCTAAAACAAACGCTGACGGTGTATGCGGCAAGAGTGCGTAAGGCGCGAGAGTAAGGGATTTTGTTGGTAGGCCGGATAAGGCAACGCCGCCATCCGGCAATTTGTGCGAGGTTGCCCGATGGCGCAGCGCTTATCGGGCCTGCATAAAGCTGGCCCGATAGGCAACAAGGTTTAGTCTTTGTCTGACGGCGACAGCGTCACGGAAGAGAGGTAGTTCAGCAGCGCGATGTCGTTTTCCACGCCCAGCTTCATCATTGCCGATTTTTTCTGGCTACTGATGGTTTTGATGCTGCGGTTGAGCTTCTTGGCAATTTCGGTCACCAGGAAACCTTCCGCGAACAGACGCAGAACTTCACTCTCTTTCGGCGACAGACGTTTATCGCCGTAGCCGCCAGCGCTGATTTTCTCCAGCAGACGAGAGACGCTTTCCGGGGTAAATTTCTTACCTTTCTGCAGGGCTGCCAGCGCTTTTGGTAGATCCGTCGGGGCGCCCTGCTTCAGCACAATCCCTTCGATATCCAGATCCAGCACGGCGCTCAGAATGGCCGGGTTGTTGTTCATGGTCAGTACAATGATCGCCAGTCCTGGGAAATGGCGTTTGATGTACTTAATCAGCGTAATGCCATCACCGTACTTGTCTCCAGGCATGGAGAGGTCGGTAATCAGCACGTGGGCATCAAGTTTTGGTAAGTTGTTAATTAGCGCGGTGGAGTCTTCAAATTCGCCTACAACGTTTACCCATTCAATCTGTTCCAGGGATTTACGGATCCCGAACAGCACAATCGGATGGTCATCGGCAATAATTACGTTCATATTGTTCATGTAAAGGCTACCTTGCTACAGCAAGCTCTTGACGTAGGCGTCAATGTCGCTGATGTATTTTTCTATGCTGGATGCATCTTTCTCACGAATAAGATGTTCAAGCGTTTCACATAACTGCTTGCCAGGTACCAGATTTAGCATGGCAAACACACCCTTAAGGCGGTGAGCTGTCTGTGCCAGTGCGGCAAAGTCCTTTGCCGCGGATTCAGTATACAGCCTGCTAACATCTTCCGGTACCGTATCAACAAACAGCGCATAATAGCCGCTGGCCTGAAGCTCGGCATTTTCATCACCACCCAACGGTGATTCCGTGGCTTCTTCCTGTGCCAGTTGCTCTTCAATAAGCTGGAGCACGGCATCCTGCATCGCGTTACTCATGTTAAAGTTGACGCGCAGTTGGCCAGGGCCAATTTGGCGTACTCCAGCCTCATCATCGCTTAAAAGCAAGCCGGAAGCAGTAAGATTAGACGGATTATCAGTTAAAAACAGATCAAATTCTTGACTTGTTGCGCGTTCATCCGGGCTGATGCAGGTTGCCCCCCAGCTTTCCAGTTGACGCGTGACAATATTGCGAATTTCGTTGGAGGTGATATCCACCATGGCGACCACGTCATCGAGCAGCAGCTCTTCCGCTTCCGCATCTTCCTCGCGTACCGGCATTTTCACGTGCAGCGTATAGCGGGTACCCAGCGATTCCCGCGCCTTAATATTCAGGTGCCCGCCAAGCTTACGCGCCAGCTGATCGCACAGCCAGAAGGTGAGGGCGTTGGCCTTACCGTAGCGATCCGACTGGGTATCGTTGAGATACGGGAAGTGCAGGTTGTCGATTTCGCCATGCGACACGCCGTTGCCGGTGTCGAGAATGCGGAAGGTTAAACGTTCTTCCGCCGACTCCTCGGCGCTGATCTCAAGGGTAATTTTGCCTATCTGGGTGGTGGTGACGGCGTATTGAATCAACAGCAGCAGGATCCTGCGCAGAGCGTCGCGGTCACCGTGGCGTTGCGCTTTGGCCGGAACCTGATTGTTGATCAGTAGCTGCAGTCCTTTACGCTTGATTGACGGCAACACTTCCGGCACCACCTCATCTATCAACTCTTGCAGTGAGAATTGTGTGGTAGAGCCTTTCCAGCTGTCGTTTTCCAGCATGTTGGCCAGCTGAATTTCATCCACCAGTCGAACCAGCAGATCGGCGTGATTAGCCAGCCGCTGGCTGTCCGGAGTATTGATGTGGCTGGCTTCGTTTGCCAACGCTTTGATCGGTTGTTTCAGCGTGTCGCTGATGTTCTGCATGAACGCGGCGCGGCCCTGCTGGTTTTTCTCGTACAGCCGTTGCGCCTGTTTGAGCTTCTTGTTCACCAGTACTTCACGGTCCTGATCGCGGATGATAAAAATCTGCGTGCGCGGCGATACCTGACTGCGGAACTGGCGAATCTCATACAGTTCATTATTGATGGTGGCCTGAATCACCCCCTGATGCTGATCCGCCATGCTGGTGATGTTCTGCAGGTTCAGGTGCGGCAGCAGATGGTCGGCTATTTTGTTACTGATGACGGTGCGATTGGATTCCTGGTCGTGTACCAGCAACCCCAGCGGTAATAAAGAGACAATCTCTTCATTAATGGCTCTAAGCACGCGCAGCTCGTTATTGGTGCCGCTTGAGGAGACGCTGCTGCTGGTGCTGCCGCGGGTGGGCAGGTTACGGAAGGTGGAGTAGCCAAACAGCGCGAGTGCCAACAGGCCAATGTTCAGCAGCAGCGGTAGCATGATGTTCTGGAAGGTGTCCAGCAGTAGCGTGCCGAACGGTACCTGCCACACCAGCCGCATACCGGTAGTATTCAGCGCCGACGTAATCTCGATGCGCGAGCTATTAAAGTTGATGGCAACGCTGTCGCCCGGATCTTTCTCCTGACTGCGCTGGGCATTCTGCGCCGGATCGGGCTCGAGACGGAAGCTGTCCAGCGACATGGTCGGTGGAACGAGATCGTTAATCGGCAAATCGAACGCCACGACGGTCGCCAGGTGCCCGGGCTGATTAAAGGTGGTACGCAGCGTAAAGTAGCGGCCGTTCTGCCAGGCCAGGCGTCGTAACGATGAGAAGGTTTCGCGCTCATCCAGCGTGTTGGCCTGCTGGAGCATCTCGGCGCGGCGCGAGTCGACAATGCTGCCCACCGTCGATTCTTTAAAGCCGGAAGAGAGGTCTTTGAGCGGTAGCGTAGAGATCAGAATCAGGCTGTTGTCCTGACCGTTAAGGTAGTACATCGACCACGGCACGTTTTCTGCGCCCCAAAGGGTATCGAGATAGGTCGACATTCGCTGGGTAATGTCGAGCGTCGCGCTGTCGTGAGAACCGAAAATCAGCGCTTCGGTTTTACGCCGTGGTTTTTCCAGATAATAGACGTCCTGCTTCAGCCGCGTTTCCTGAAGGCCGTCGCCAGGTGCCGCATTGGTGCTGGAAGCGGCAATATTGTCGTAGATCTGCCAGGTGGTATAGCGCCAGGTATCAATGCGCTTATGTACGGCATGTGTCATATCGACAATCTGATAGCTCTTATCTTTCAGCCATGCGTTAACCGCGCTCTGAATCATCACGCCCATCGTCACCAGCAGGACAATGATCATAAGAAGGAAGAAACGCGTGATGCTCCCTGGAAGCAGGGAGAATTTCGTCGGGCTCATCTTGTCGGACTGACTCATTGGCGTGTGTAACCCATCATAACGGCATCTGAATGAGGATATGCTCAAGCTTATAACGCGTTGAGGCATGCAAACCCTGTTTTTGTACTGCAGGCAGTATATACAAAAAATTCACCAGGATGTATCAACGAGGCAAAATCGTCGTGGGTAAGGATGCGGTGATCAGCTGGAACGAAAAGGTGTTTTATTATTTGATCGCGGGAAAATTCAGCGTTGGGGATAATCTGTACAATTCAGGCTGTATTGTACAATTGTTTACCAAATTACAAGTAAAAATAGCACTAAATAACAAGACATTAATTGTTATCGGTGTGCAATGATATTTATTTGGCTGAAAAACGATTAGTTAATAGTCGTTATAATTTACGATGGGTAGCACACGTTGATTAAGTTTGCGTAAAGAAAGGTAAAAAAAACCGGATGCGAAGCATCCGGTGGAAATAGGGGTAAACAGACATTCAGAACTGAATGACGGTAATAAATAAAGTTAATGATGATAGCACTGACTATTTTAGTTATGGGTGAAGGTTTTGTTTTACCATTCAGTGCTATACCTTTTATGTTTTTTAACCTATTGATTTCGTCTATGTATTTTTTCTGTTTTTGATTATTAGTGCTATTTTTATGGTACTTTTGTGCTTATAAAAGTTCCCTCAAATTTACATTTAGAAACATCTATGTGGATAAATGAAACATTTGAATGGTTTTCGTATCATATTCCTGTTGGATTATTCCTGTTTTTACAGCACAATGGGTCTGCCGACTGATTAATGAGGGTTAATCAGTAAGCAGTGGCATATATAAAGGCATATATATATAACAGAGGGTTAATAACATGAAAGTTAAAGTACTGTCCCTCCTGGTACCGGCTCTGCTGGTAGCAGGCGCAGCAAATGCGGCTGAAATTTATAACAAAGACGGCAACAAATTAGATCTGTACGGTAAAGTCGATGGCCTGCACTACTTCTCCAGCGACAACGGTTCTGACGGCGACCAATCCTACGTTCGTCTGGGCTTCAAAGGCGAAACTCAGGTTAACGACCAGCTGACCGGTTACGGCCAGTGGGAATACAACGTTCAGGCGAACAACACTGAAGGTTCTTCTGACCAGGCATGGACTCGTGTAGGCTTCGCAGGTATCCGCGTTGCTGACGCAGGTTCTTTCGACTACGGTCGTAACTACGGCGTTGTTTACGACGTAACTTCCTGGACTGACGTTCTGCCGGAATTCGGCGGCGACACCTACGGTTCTGACAACTTCATGCAATCCCGTGCTAACGGCGTTGCGACCTACCGTAACACCGACTTCTTCGGTCTGGTTGACGGCCTGAACTTTGCTCTGCAGTACCAGGGTAAAAACGGCAGCGTATCCGGCGAAGGCGCGACTGCTAACGGTCGTCAGGCTCTGAAACAGAACGGTGACGGCTTCGGCGGCTCCCTGACCTACGATCTGGGCGCAGGCTTCAGCATCGGTGGTGCGATCTCTTCTTCTAAACGTACTACTGAGCAAAACACCAGCACCTTTGCTATCAAAGATGACACTGGCGCAACTATTGGTAACAGCAAAATCTACGGTAGCGGCGACCGCGCTGAAACCTACTCTGCTGGCCTGAAATACGATGCTAACAACATCTATCTGGCAACTCAGTACACTCAGACCTACAACGCAACTCGTTTCGGCGGTTCCCCGAACGCTGGCGTTTACGGTTTTGCTGACAAAGCTCAGAACTTCGAAGTGGTTGCACAGTACCAGTTCGACTTCGGTCTGCGTCCGTCCATCGCTTACCTGCAGTCTAAAGGTAAGAACATCGACAACGGTATCGTGAACTACGGTGACCAGGACCTGCTGAAATACATCGACCTGGGCGCGACTTACTACTTCAACAAAAACATGTCTACCTACGTTGATTACAAAATCAACCTGCTGGACAAAAACGACTTCACTCAGGCCGCTGGTATCTCTACCGATAACATCGTTGCACTGGGTCTGGTTTACCAGTTCTAATACTGTTAAGACCATTGCAAAAGGGGCCTTTGGCCCCTTTTTTTGTGCCGAATTTCAGCAAATTAGTGTACTCTTGCGCCGATTGCAGGAGGGTAATAACGGATGGAAATGACTTTTTTACGAATGGCGCTGTTGAGCGTCGTGATTCTGCTGACGGGTTGTGATAACGCCAGCGCGCCGGCAACACCCAAAGCGGCGGTGACCGTGCTGGAAGGGAAGACCATGGGCACCTTCTGGCGCGTGAGCGTGGTGGGGGTGGATAAGTCCCGGGCGGAAGAGCTCCGTACCAAAGTACAAACCCAACTTGATGGCGACGATCGTCTGCTGTCGACCTGGAAGAATGACTCGGCGCTGATGCGCTTCAACCACTCGCGGAGCACCACGCCGTGGCCGGTCAATGAAGCGATGGCGGATATCGTCACCGAGTCGTTGCGCATTGGGCGTAAAACCCAGGGGGCGATGGACATAACCGTTGGCCCGCTGGTGAACCTCTGGGGCTTTGGCCCGGACAAACAGCCGGTCAGTACGCCAACTCAGGCGCAGATTGACGCTGCGAAAGCGCGTACTGGGCTGGACAAGTTAACCGTTATCAACCGCGCGGACAGGCAGTATCTGCAAAAGTCGATCCCCGATCTTTACGTCGATCTTTCTACCGTCGGTGAGGGTTATGCTGCCGATCATCTGGCGCGCCTGATGACGGAAGAAGGTATCTCTCGCTATCTGGTCTCCGTAGGGGGCGCGCTGGTGAGCCGCGGAATGAACGCCGACGGCCAGCCGTGGCGGGTAGCGATTCAGAAACCGACCGACCGGGAAAACGCGGTGCAGGCGATCGTGGATATTAACGGTCATGGCATCAGCACCTCGGGCAGCTACCGCAACTACTATGAACTCGACGGTAAGCGCATTTCGCACGTGATCGACCCGCAAACCGGACGCCCGATAACGCACAAGCTGGTGTCGGTGACCGTCATTGCGCCGACCGCACTGGAAGCCGACGCCTGGGATACTGGCCTGATGGTTCTGGGGACCGAAAAAGCCCAGCAGGTGGTGCGCGAGCAGGGGCTGGCAGTGTATATGATAATGAAAGAAGGCGACGGTTTTACCACCTGGATGTCGCCGCAGTTCCGCGCCTTCCTGGTCAACGGGAAAAATTAAAAAGCAAGATTGCGGGTTTTTTATTTCCTCCTTTCAGGCACTGTGGCAGTTACACTAGAAGGAGGAGCCTGTTATGACGATTGATACTCTACACACCGACGAGGCGCGCTGGCAGGCGGTTCTCGATCGCGATGCGAAAGCCGACGGTCAGTTTGTCTTTGCCGTGCTGACCACCGGTATTTTTTGCCGTCCTTCGTGCCGCGCACGTCATGCGCTGCGTCAGAACGTCCGTTTTTTCAGCGATGCCAGCGCGGCGCTAGCGGGCGGTTTTCGTCCCTGCAAACGCTGTCGGCCGGATGCGCTTTCGCCTGAGCAGCAGAAAATTGCCAAAGTGGCCCACGCCTGTCGGCTGTTGGAGCGGGATAGCCCGGTCACGCTTGATGCGTTGGCGCAGGCGGTCGCGGTCAGCCCGTATCACTTCCATCGCATGTTTAAATCCATCACTGGTTTAACGCCAAAAGCCTGGCTACAGGCGTGGCGCGCAAATCGCCTACGTGAGGCGCTGAGCGAGGGAGAACCGGTAACGCAGGCGGTGCTGGCGGCGGGTTTCCCGTCAAGCAGCAGCTACTACCGTCATGCCGACGCGCTGCTGGGGATGACTGCACGTACTCGCCGTCGGGGTGGCGAAGCGACGGAGATTCACTATACCGTCGGTAAGTGCTCGCTAGGGCGCTGCCTGGTGGCGCTCAGTGAGCGCGGCGTTTGCGCCGTGCTGTTGGGTGACGATGAGGCTGGCCTGCTTAGCGAACTACGGCAGAGTTTTCCTGCCGCAACGCTGCTGGTTGCCGGGGCGGACGTCAGCGAGACAACCTCCGCTGTGATGGCGAGCCTCGAATCGCGCGCGGCGGCGCTGAGCTTGCCGCTGGATATCCGCGGCACCGCTTTCCAGCAGCAGGTTTGGCAGGCGCTGCGTGCCATTCCGCCCGGTGAAACCCGTAGCTACCAGCAGGTGGCAGAGGCTATCGGCAGGCCAAAGGCGGTGCGTGCGGTGGCCAGCGCCTGTGCGGCAAACCGGCTGGCGATACTGGTGCCCTGTCACCGGGTGGTGCGCGGCGACGGCAGCCTGTCGGGATACCGCTGGGGTGTGGCCCGTAAAGCCCGATTGCTCGCGCGTGAAAAAGAACAGGAGATCGAATGTTAGACTTGTTTGCCGATGAAGCGCCGTGGTCGGAACCGCTGGCGCCTGGCGCGATGATCTTGCGTCGGTTAGCGCGGGCGCACAGCACAGCGCTGCTGGCGGCTATCGAGCAGGTGGCGGCGGTTTCGCCATTTCGTCATATGGTCACGCCGGGCGGTTATACCATGTCGGTGGCGATGACCAACTGCGGCCCGCTTGGCTGGAGTACGGATCGTCATGGCTATTGCTATGCTGCCGTTGATCCACTCAGCGGAAAACCCTGGCCTGCGATGCCGGACTGCTTTCGCCAGCTGGCGCTGGAGGCGGCGAGCGGCGCGGGTTACCCCACGTTCAACCCCGATGCCTGCTTGATAAACCGCTACCAGCCGGGGGCGAAGCTATCGCTGCACCAGGATAAAGACGAGGTCCGGCTGGATGCGCCGATCGTGTCGGTTTCGCTCGGCCTACCCGCGGTGTTTCAGTTCGGTGGCCTGAATCGCAGCGATCCGCTGCAACGCGTGCTGCTTGAGCATGGCGACGTGGTGGTGTGGGGCGGTGAGTCGCGGCTGTTTTATCATGCGATTCTGCCACTCAAAGAGGGGAGCCATCCGCAGGTCGGTCCGTGGCGCTATAACCTGACCTTTCGTCGTGCCGCGGAATGACGAATAAAAATAAGAATTATTCTTGATGTAGTCTCTCAGCAGTTTACACTGCTGGCTGTTTTTTCTTGTCCTGGTCACTGTTATGGAACTTCTGTTACTTGTCTGGCGTCAGTATCGCTGGCCTTTTATCGGCGTTATCGCCTTAAGCTTGTTGAGCGCCGCGCTCGGTATCGGGCTTATCGCTTTTATTAACGTACGTCTGATTGAGACGGTGGATACCACGCTTGCCGTACTGCCGGAATTTCTTGGTCTACTGCTGCTGCTGATGGCGGTCACACTGGGTTCGCAGTTGGCGCTGACCACGCTTGGCCATCACTTTGTCTATCGCCTGCGCCGGGAATTTATCAAACGTATCCTGGATACTCAGGTGGAGCGCGTCGAGAAACTCGGCAGCGCCGCGTTACTGGCGGGGCTGACCAGCGACATCCGCGCGATCACCATTGCCTTCGTGCGGCTGCCAGAATTGGTGCAGGGGATTATTCTGACCGTGGGTTCCGCGGCCTACCTGGCGATGTTGTCGAGCAAAATGCTGCTGATTACCGCCCTGTGGATGGCGCTGACCATCTGGGGCGGTTTCGTGCTGGTGGCGCGGGTGTATAAACACATGGCGACGCTGCGTGAAACCGAAGACCGCTTGTACGACGATTACCAGACGGTGCTGGAAGGGCGCAAAGAGCTGACCCTGAACCGCGAGCGCGCAGAGTATGTCTTCGAACAAAAATTCACGCCGAATGCGAAAGACTACCGCCACCATATCGTACGGGCTGACACCTTCCATCTGAGCGCGGTCAACTGGTCGAATATTATGATGCTGGGGGCCATTGGTCTGGTGTTCTGGATGGCGAACAGTCTCGGCTGGGCCGACACCAACGTTGCCGCCACATACTCGCTTACGCTGCTGTTCCTGCGCACGCCGCTGCTGTCGGCGGTGGGCGCGCTGCCCACGCTGCTGAGCGCGCAGGTGGCGTTCAATAAGCTGAATAAATTCGCGCTGGCGCCATATCAGGAAACCTTCCCGCAGCCGACGGCGCACCCGAACTGGCAGACGTTGGAACTGCGCGACGTGACCTTCCACTATGAAGACAACACCTTCGCGGTGGGGCCGCTGAACCTGACGCTCAAGCGCGGTGAGATGGTATTCCTGATTGGCGGCAACGGCAGCGGTAAATCGACGTTGGCGATGTTGCTGACCGGGCTGTATCAACCGTTATCCGGGCAGATTCTGCTGGACGGTCAGCCGCTGGCGACCGCCAGGCCGGAAGACTACCGTAAGTTATTCTCAGCGGTATTTACCGACGTTTGGCTGTTTGACCAGCTGCTGGGGCCAGAAGGGAAAACGGCGGATCCGGCGCTGGTTGAGAAATGGCTGAACCAGCTGCAGATGACGCACAAGATTACGCTGGAAGATGGACGCATTCTCGACCTCAAGCTATCGAAAGGGCAGAAGAAGCGTGTGGCGCTGCTGCTGGCGCTGGCGGAAGAACGCGACATCATTATGCTTGATGAGTGGGCGGCCGATCAGGATCCGCACTTCCGCCGTGAGTTCTATCAGATATTGTTACCGCTGATGCAACAGATGGGGAAAACCATTTTCGCTATTAGCCATGACGATCACTACTTTATTCATGCCGACCGCCTGCTGGAAATGCGTAACGGTCAGCTGAGTGAGCTGGTGGGGGAGGAGCGTGAACGCGCTTCCCGCGACGCGGTCGCCCGCACCGCCTAAGGTTTTTTTTGCCGCTCTGCCGATTTTTTCATTGTACGGGCGGCTTGTTTAAACTTTTTTACATCTCCCCGCGCTATGCTTAATTCGCCCGGCCATCCGGCTGGGCGACGTCTCACGAATAAGGATTATTCATGCCTCTGTTGAAAAAGAACAGCGCTCGTCTGCGCGATGAAGAGCGTCAGCGCCTGATCTGGCTGCTGACTACCGATAAAGCCGTGACTTCCGCGCTGCTGGGCAAACTCACGCTCGCCGAGCAGTATGATGAAGGCACGCTGGTTGACGACCTCGCCGAAGTCGGCAACTTAGTGGCGCACCTGCCGCCGCCGGATCTTGCCGATACCCTGGAAGCGTTACCGTCCGAAGAGCGCCATGCATTGTGGAACATGGTCGAAGACGATCGTCGTGGGAAGGTGTTGCTGGAAGCATCGGAGAACGTCTGGGACGACCTCATCGAAGATATGAGCGACCGGGCGTTGCTCGATGCATTGCAAACGCTGGATATCGACGAACAGATTTATCTGGTGCAGCACCTGCCGCGTGACCTGACCGGACGCCTGCTGGCGTCGATGTCGCCGGAAGAGCGCGCGCGCGTACGCCAGGTGATGAACTACGCCCACGAGCAGGTGGGGTCGATCATGGAGTTCGAGGTGATTACCATTCGCCCGGACGTCACGTTGGCCTCGGTGCAGCGTTTTTTGCGCCGGTTGGGCAAAATGCCAGAAAACACCGATAAGCTGTTTGTTATCCAGCGCGATCAGACGCTGATTGGCGAGCTGGAGCTGAAAACCATTTTGCTCAATTCGGCGGATAAGCTCGTTCATGAAGTGATGGAATCTGACCCGGTCGCATTCCACCCGGAAGAAAAATCGGAAATTGTGGCGCGTACCTTCGAACGTGACAACTTGATCAGCGCCGCGGTAATTGATTCGCAGGGCAAGCTGATGGGGCGTCTGACCATCGATGAGATCGTTGACGTAGTTTATGAAGAGACCGACAGCGACCTGCGTCGCATGGGCGGCCTGAGCAGTGAAGAGGACGTATTTGCGCCAGTGACCAAAGCGGTGAAAACTCGCTGGGCGTGGCTGGCTATTAACCTTTGTACCGCGTTTATCGCCTCGCGCGTCATTGATGGTTTTGAACACACCATTTCGCAGCTGGTGGCATTGGCCTCGTTAATGCCGATCGTCGCGGGCATTGGCGGTAATACCGGTAACCAGACCATCACCATGATCGTGCGCGCGCTGGCTTTACAGCATATTCAGCCGGGTAACTTCTCGTTCCTGATCCTGCGTGAGATGGGGGTAGCGTTGATTAACGGTATCGTCTGGGGCGGCATCATGGGCACCGTCACCTGGCTGCTGTACGACGACCTGGCGCTCGGCGGCGTGATGACGCTGGCGATGATCCTGAACCTGCTGGTGGCGTCGATTATGGGGGTGCTGATCCCGATGATCATGGCCAAGCTTGGGCGCGACCCGGCGGTCGGCTCAAGCGTGATGATCACCGCGATCACCGATACCGGCGGCTTCTTTATTTTTCTGGGGCTGGCGACGGTGTTTCTGCTTTAAGCTTCGCACGATGCTTCAGGCGTGCAGGCACGATCGCCATCATGATGAGCCCTGCCAGTACGCCAATCGCCAGGTTACCGGTACTGACCGTTGCGCCAACGGTAACCAGCATCACCAGCGTTTCCGGCCACGGCGCACGCTTGAGCGTCGCGGGCTGGAGGCTTGGCCAGCTAAAGGTCTTAAAGGCTACAATCACCATAATCCCCGCCAGTACCGCCATCGGGATCTTCGCCATCACTTCGCTTAATGCGGTGACCAACAGCAGCAGCACCAGCGCGGCGGCAACCGTCGAAACGCGGCTACGGCCTTTTCCCATCTCCACGTTGACGATGGTCTGACCGATCATCGCGCACCCGGCAATGCCGCCGTAGCAGCCAGCCAGCATATTGGCGATGCCGAGGCCCGCGCTTTCACGCGTTTTGTTCGAGGGGGTATGGGTGAGATCGTCCACCAGTTTAGCGGTCAGCAGCGATTCCATCAGCCCGACGAAGGCAATGCTCAGCGCGCAGGGCCAGATAATTTGTAGCGTCTCGAGGTTAAACGGCACCCGCCACTGAGTCAGCCCCGGCAGGCCGCCGCTCATGGAGCCTTCATCCCCCACGGTTGGCAGAATCTGCCCGCTGGTGACGGTAAACAGCGTCAGCAGCACGACGGCAACCAGCGGGGAAGGGATACTTTTTGTCACCCGTGGTAACCACAGTACGATCAGAATGGTGGCGGCAAACAGTGCGACGATAAGCGGACTGCGGCTCCAGAAGTGGGGCACCTGGGCAAAGAAAATGAGGATGCCGAGCGCGTTAACAAAACCGGTCATTACCGACTGGGGAATAAAGCGCATCAGTTTGGCCATGCCGCACAGGGCAAACAAAATTTGAATGATGCCAGCCAATAAAACCGCAGGTAGAATGTAGGCCACGCCGTGAACGTGGACCATCGGACCAATCACCAGCGCAACCGAACCGGCCGCTGCCGTGACCATTGCCGGGCGTCCGCCAAGGAACGACATACTCAGACAGAGCACAACGGATGCAATCAGGCTGACTTTCGGGTCAACGCCAGCAATCACCGAAAACGAGATGACTTCAGGGATCAGTGCCAGAGCGGTAATGACGCCTGCCAGAATTTCACGGGTGAGCAGAGATGGCGAGCGCAGAATGCTCAATGATGAGGTGTTCGACATAGGTTATTCGCAGGTTATCGATGGCCGGTTTTCTATAAGCCACAGCTTCCGTGCGTACCATCACAAAGGGGGGAATAATACCGCTTCCCGTCACATTCTACTAGTACCAAATCTCATTTTCTGTACACATTTATTAAACATTTTAATAACAGATCTCAAAACTCAACTTAAATTTTAAACAATATTTAAATTTATCCGTCCTGGTGGTAACGTAACCGTACGGATGTTTTTACCTGCGTGTAACAACTCGACAGTCAAGTAAGGCCCCCTACGATGAAAAAAAAGATAGCTGTACCCAACTCACAGAAATCGGGTACCGAGAAGACTTCTGTGGCGAATAAGGCGAAGGCTCGTGCGGTTCACGAGACGGATGTATTGCTGATCGGTGGCGGAATTATGAGCGCTACGCTGGGTACGTGGCTGCAGGAGCTTGAACCAAACTGGTCGATTACCATGGTTGAGCAAATGGACAGCGTTGCGGAAGAGAGTTCAAACGGCTGGAACAATGCCGGTACCGGGCACTCGGCGCTGATGGAACTGAACTACACACCGCAGAAAGCTGACGGCTCTGTCAGCATCGAAAAAGCCATTGATATTAACGAAGCATTCCAGATTTCTCGTCAGTTCTGGGCGCATCAGGTGACACGCGGCGTGCTGACGCAGCCGAAAAGCTTTATCAACACCGTGCCGCACATGAGCTTTGTGTGGGGCGATGACAACGTCAACTTCCTGCGCGCCCGCTACCGTGCGTTGCAGAAGAGCCCGCTGTTTAACGGCATGCGCTATTCCGAAGACCACGAGCAGATCAAAGCGTGGGCGCCGCTGGTGATGGAAGGGCGCGATCCGCAGCAGAAAATTGCCGCCACCCGTACTGAGGCCGGCACCGACGTAAACTACGGCGAGATCACCCGTCAGCTAATTAATGCGCTGAAAAAGCGTGAGGGTTTTTCGCTCCAGTTAAACACCGTGGTCCGCCGTTTCCGTCGTAACGCGGATAACAGCTGGAGCGTGACGGTTTCCGACGCCAACAATAGCCATGAAAAGCGCACGATCAAAGCGAAGTTTATCTTTATTGGCGCGGGCGGCGCGGCGCTGAAGCTGCTGCAACAAACCAAAATCCCGCAGGCAAAAGAGTATGCGGGCTTCCCGGTTGGCGGTCAGTTCCTGGTGTGCGAAAACCCGGAAGTGGTGAATCACCATCTGGCGAAAGTCTATGGCCAGGCCTCCGTGGGCGCACCGCCGATGTCAGTACCGCATATCGATACGCGTATTATCGATGGTAAACGCGTAGTGCTGTTTGGGCCGTTCGCCACGTTCTCCACCCGCTTCCTGAAAAACGGTTCGCTGTGGGATCTGCTGGCGTCCACCAACAAATCTAACATTTTGCCGATGCTTAACGTCGGTCTGGATAACTTCGATCTGGTCAAATATCTGGTGAGCCAGGTGCTGCAGAAAGACAAAGATCGCCACGCTGCGCTGCGCGCCTACTACCCGATGGCGAAAAAACAGGACTGGCGTCTGTGGCAGGCAGGCCAGCGCGTACAAATTATTAAGCGCGATGCCCGTATTGGCGGCGTTCTGCGTTTGGGCACGGAAGTGGTGAGCGACGATGAAGGCACCGTTGCCGCGCTGCTGGGTGCATCGCCTGGTGCGTCTACCGCAGCGCCTATCATGCTGGAACTGATGGAAAAAGTGTTTAAGGATAAGATGCAAACTGCCGAATGGCAGACGAAGATTCGTGCCGTGGTGCCAACCTATGGCTCAACGCTGACCGAAAATCCGCATCTGATTGAGCGAACGCTGGCCTACACCAGTGAAGTACTGGGTCTGCGTCATGAAGCGCCGCGTGACGCCGATCCGGTTCCGTCGGTTCAGGCGACGCCAAAGGCTGTCCCGGTGAAAGAGATTGCAGATATCGCGCTGTAAGCCCTATTCGCAGGCAGAAAAAAACCGGCATAATCGCCGGTTTTTTTATTAACGCACTTCGGCGTTATGCACCGTTTCCTGTGCTTCCCATACGCGGTATCTGACTTCCACGTTTTCCGGGGTATAGACGACGATTGGCAGCTTGCTGTTGTAGCGCAGCATGCCATCGTCACCCAGCGAGGCGGTGATGAATTTCCTGGTCTTTTTCTGGTCAGGACAAGCCATCATCGTTGACATCGGGCCGCTGACTTTCTCTACCACATAGTAGTCATAGCCCCAGCCTTCCAGCGTTTTGCTTTCCAGCTCGGCGCCCAGACGCTGATGGTTACAGTCAACCTCCAGCGTTTTACCAATCAATAACTCTACCTTATAGGCCGACTCATCCTTCTGCGCCGGTAACTGAATCACCTGACGCTTCATACCTTTCTCAGCCTGCGGGTAAGGAGCGACCTTCTCCAGCGGCTGTTCTGTAGCCCAGGCGCTGCTGGAAGCGCAGGCGATGGCGAGTAATGAAGCGGCAAGCTTATGTGATTTTTTCACTGTTCATCCTTTTTATCAGTTTGCAACGAAGAGAGAATAGCATTCCTGACGTGAATGGTAATCGTGTTTTACTGTATTTTGCATTAGGAATAGTTCTATATATTGATATGTTGTTATGATCTGGTTTTTTTATCTATGTTTTTACGACTTTTGTATTTGATGATTCTACTGAGGTGCGGGCTGTCTCTTTTTTATGCTTTTCGATGAGAAATGTGCAAGGGAGGGCGAGGCCCTTACGTTGGTGTTGTTAAACCACGTAAAACTCTTACGGTGAAGTTTGAGAAGGCAACTTCCCGATTCACAAAGTATTATGATGGCTTATCACTAGGAAGTACGTATTGCTACTAATAATGTGATCTGGATCAACATTGATTAATCAATGCCCATTATTATTTCTCGTCGTTTGTTTGAAGGTGTTCAAAAAATGGTTGGTTTCGTTCTTTTTCTTCTGGCTATTGTTTTAATCATATTGATTTTCAAGCTGTTACCACGTAGTGCCTATAAATGGATCGGTTATGCCGTCTTAGCGGTGGTTGGTGTTTGCGTGATTGGTGGTGTTTGGCTCTATGTACAAAACCAACAAAATGCCGAACGTTATCGGGCAGAGCAACAGCAGGAACAGAGAGATCTCGTTACTTTCTTGAATGATGTTGATCGATGGGGGCAAGAGAACGCGAAGAAGGATAGCTCCGGCTATTACTCAATCAATACCCAACAAATCAAGCAATACGCCGCAGACCTTCACACCGCTCGGAAATATAGCTTTTATTTCTATGGAGTAACAACGCTGGGAGATAATCGAGTAACTACGACTCTTGATAAGCCTCTTAACGGAGTTAGCGAAGTGAAGATTGTTTGTGATGGGGCTTTGATGCAATCCGATTGTGAAAAAGCCGTTAAGAATGGCTACCGAGGCGGCTTCTTGCTTCACATCTACACCTTAGACGGCGGCAAAACTTTTAGCCCGACAAAAGGCTGGTTAGAACCTAAACCATGGGATAAAGAAGCCAAGCCAATTACGAATTAATATGCTAGCAGAGAATTTTATAATGATGAAAAGGATCTCCAGAGTAGGGTTATTTTCGTTGTTGGTAGTTTCTATAAGTGTATGTGCAAATCCACAGAGCGTTTACGGCGTCTATCAGGGTGAGAGTCCGAGATATGGCAAAAGATCGCTAGAGATTGGCCCGGATAAATTCAAAAATCGCGTGCGATACTGGTTTGTTAGCCCTGATGGTAGCCCTTCGGTTTATGAGGTCGCAGAGAAAATAAAACCGGGAACCTATCAACAACTCACTGTTAATAATGAAGGTGGGGCAGCACGGCTTATTTTCAAAGACGATACAGCAACTTTACAAGGCCGCTATGTTGGTAAAGTGGTTGATTCCACTGAGTTTAGGAAGATGAATAAATGAAATTTATCAGTGCCTTAGCAATCACAGTAGCTACAATGGGCATTGCTCAGACCGATGTTGTTGGAACTGTAAGCATCCCTGCAAAACGAACCATTCACTTTTAGTTCCAATGGCAATAATAAGAAAATTTAAAAAATGAGATTAATTCACTTAGTTAAATTTTTATTTTTTATTAAACAATTTGGTCACATTATCAATAAACTATAAATATAAATAACCCCGTTACATAAATTTAAAAATTAATAGGCTAATTATTATTCGTGAAATGCAATTTACATAATAACAGGGTTTTACTGGTATTACCTCTTGTTGGTTTTCCTTTTTTCCTATTGTAAAAAAAGGTATATGCAATTAGAT
>ERZ1026892.54-NODE-54-length-54438-cov-13.077377_pt1 | contig 54438 bp, 46 predicted proteins | sample MGYA00380176_ERZ1026892 | MGnify/ENA primary metagenome ERZ1026892 (study PRJEB33269, sample SAMEA4719812) | human gut metagenome | biome: human-associated habitat; feature: organic feature; material: feces | place: Cameroon | collected 2013-10 ... | reverse complement strand
CGCACCACCAGCGCGTCATAATTGCGCCAGCGGTAGTTCACCATCGACACCAGCCAGCACAGCGCAAACAGACCAATCACCACAAAGCCCGCGTTGCCGAGGTTGTCGCTCAGCATCGATACGCCGCTCCAGATGCCGCCCGTCAGGTCAAATTTATCGATAATCAGCCCCAACGCTTCCAGGCCACCGATAAACAGCGCGACGACCACGGAAGCTCCGGTAATGGTCATGTTGTAATACAGTTTGCGCTGCGGCTTGTTGAAGGCCCAGCCGTAGGCGCCGACCATCAGGATGTTATCCAGCGTATCCACCAGCGCCATGCCGCTCGCGAACAGCGCCGGGAAGACCATAATCGACCACATCGACATGCCGCTGGAAGCGCTGGCGGCAGAGATGCCGAGCACACCGATTTCGGTTGCCGTATCAAAGCCAAGGCCGAACAGGAAGCCGACCAGATACATATGCCAGCTTTTGCCGATCAGGCGGAAAGTACGGCTGAACAGCGCATTCATCAACCCACCGGTCACCGGGACGTCAGCAGAAACCGATTCCCCTTTTTTCAGCGCCTGGAAGCTGCGCCATACGCCACGTAAGATAACCAGGTTTACCAGCGCCATCGCCAGCAGGAACACGGCAGAAACCGTGGTGCCGATAATGCTGCCGGTTTCGTGGAACCAGCTCATCTTATGCTGGAAGGCGGTCGCCGTGGCGGCAATCGCCACCGACGCCAGTACCACGATGGAAGAGTGGCCGAGCGAGAACCAGGCCCCCACGCCAAACGGGCGCTTGCCCTGCTGCATCATTTTGCGGGTGACGTTATCAATCGCCGCGATATGGTCAGCGTCCACCGCATGGCGCAGACCGTAGCCCCACGCCAGCAGGCTGGCGGCCATCAGCGCGCCATTATGGCCAAATGACTGCCACGCCCAGCCCCAGGCCAGTAGGTTCGCTAACACCAGAACCAACACCAGCAGCGATGCCCGCGGCTGTTGACGAAGAACATTCCACAACATGAATAACTCCTTTAAAGCTGATGACGAGCTGCCGCAATGACGGCCTGCCCGTATGAAATCGCCCCATCACCCGCGGGTAAGCGCTTCGGAAAGAGCAAAGTGAAATCGTGTAAATAGTGCATTAACCGCGCGCGCAGCAGCGCGTTGTGCAGCACGCCGCCGCCAAACGCCAGCGTGGAAATTGCCGCTGGTTCAGCATGTTGACGCATTAAGGCCGCCACACCGCACGCCAGCGCATCATGAAACGCCCAGGCTTTTTGCGCAGGCGTCGCCTGCCAGCGCAGCCACGTTTGCCAAAAGGTGGCGAGGTCTAGCTGGCCTTCACGCACCGGCATCGTCACCGGATGGGCGACGCCCGGGCAGGTGGTCGCCAGCGCCTCCAGCCGACACGCCGCCTCGCCTTCATAGCTCAGCATCTGCGGCGCGCAGCCCAGCGCGCAGGCTACCGCATCAAACAAGCGGCCGCAGGAGGAGGCCTGTGGGCTGTTCAACCCTCGCGCCATCGCCTGCTTCAGCAACGGCCAGTTTTGTTGTTGCAGCGGTTGGGTTTCAGCGAAGCTCTGCCAGTCGGGAACGAACGCCAGGCAGTGGGCCAGCAGATTGCGCCACGGCTGCTTCGCCGCCAGGTCACCGCCCGGCAGCGCCACTGGCGGCAGGCCGCCCAGATGCTCGCATTCCCGGTAGTTAACGCGCAGGCACTCGCCGCCCCACAGCGCGCCGTTCTCGCCCATTCCGATACCGTCGAGCGCCATCGCAATAACCTCGCCCCCGTCGAGCGGCCAGTCGTGCTCGGCCAGACAGGCGGCGATATGCGCATGGTGGTGCAGCACGCGTTGCTGTGGCAATGCGCTCGCATCTGCCCAATGTGAGGAACGGTAGCCACGGTGCGCGTCGGCGACGACGGCCTGCGGCGTAAAATCGTATATCGCCTGCATTAATCCCAGCGCCTGCTGCCACTGGCTTTCAACACCGTCGTCGGTCAGATCGCCAAAATGCTGGCTGACGACCGCCTGATCACCACGGACCAGGCAGAAGGTGTTTTTCATATCAGCACCAAGACACAGCATGGGCGGCACGTGATGAAAGCCCGGCGGCAGCGGCAGCGCATCCGGCACAAAACCGCGTGAACGGCGCAGCATTTCGCCGCTCTGGCGCACCACCGAGTCGTCCATGCGCTGGACGATATCGCGGTTATGCAGCAAAAAACCGTCGGCGATGGCGGCGAGATCCGCCAGCGCCTGGTCATTGCTGAGGGCGGGCGGTTTGCCGCTCAAATTGCCGGAGGTCATCACCAGCGGGCGACCCAGCGCCTGCATCAGCAAATGCTGGAGCGGGTTGGCGGGCAGCATCACGCCCACCTCAGCCAGATCCGGCGCGATAAGGTCACAAAGCCCCGTCACACGCGCTTTATCCACCAGCACAATCGGCGCGGCGGGCGTGTTCAACAGCGATCTTGCGTCGATTGGCAGCGCATCGCTATTCGGCAGCATCACCGCCAGCGGTTTCGCCGGGCGATGCTTACGGGCACGCAGCCGTTCAACAGCCCTTTCGTTGCTGGCGTCGCAGGCCAGATGAAAACCGCCAATCCCTTTCACGGCGACGATGCCGCCAGCGTTCAGCAGCGCGACGGCGGCCTGAAGCGCGTCCTCTTTCTGCGCACATTGGCTACCGCTAAGCCACGTCAGCCACGGGCCGCATTCGCCGCAGGCCACCGGCTGGGCGTGAAAGCGTCGATCATACGGGTTGCGATACTCCGCCTCGCACTGGGGGCAAAGCGGGAATGCCGCCATCACCGTGAAAGGCCGGTCATACGGCATAGCGTGAATAATGGTAAAACGTGGCCCACAGTGGGTGCAGTTGATAAACGGGTAGCGGTAGCGCCGCTCCTGCGGGTCGTTCATTTCCGCCAGACAGGCCGGGCAGGTCGCCGCATCGGGAACAATTTGCGTGCTCATCGCCCCACTCCCGCTCTGGCGGATAGTAAAGTCGGTTGGGATGGTCGGCCAGTCAAACGGCTCAATCTGGGTACTGTCGATGCGTGCAAGCGGCGGGCAGTACTGGTACAGCGCGGCGATGAAGTCCGCTTCATCGCCGTACAGGCGCAGCAGAACCCCGGCGCTGTCATTACAGACATCGCCCAGACAGCCGCGCTGCTGCGCCAGCTGCCAGACGAAGGGGCGGAAACCCACCCCCTGTACTTTTCCGCAGATGCGGATCTGCACGCCGTTTGCACTCATCTGATTACCCGTTAATTGCCGCTTTCAGCCGCGTTTTCATCGACTGATAGCTGTCCAGCGCAAAGGTTTCCGCCCAGTTCTGATCCTCAATCGGCTCAACCTTGACCGCACAGTACTTGGTTTCCGGTGTTTTCGAGATAGGATCAAGATTATCCTGCGTGAGTTCGTTGCACGCACCGATCCACCACTGATAAGTCATATACACGCTGCCGCGGTTGATACGTTCGCTCACGCAGGCGCGGCTAATTACCTTGCCGCGACGCGAGGCAACCCACACCAGTTGCTTATCATGGATACCAAGCAGTCTGGCATCCTGCGGGTTCATCTGTACAAAGCCGGGTTCATCGGCGAGCGATTGCAGCGCCGCGCAGTTACCGGTCATCGAGCGACAGGAGTAGTGCCCCACTTCGCGCACGGTGCACAGCACCAGTGGGAAGTCGGCATCCGGGGTTTCCGCCGGCGCGCGCCACGGTGCGGCGAACAGATGGCCTTTGCCGTCCGGCGTAGCAAACTGATTACCTTCATACAGGTACGGTGTGCCGGGATGATCGAGCGTTGGGCAAGGCCACTGCACGTGGCCCATGTCACCCATTTTTTCGTAGGTCACGCCGTAGAACAGTGGGCACAGCTCGCGCATTTCGTCCCAGATTTGCTGGTTGTCATCGTAGTGCATCGGATAGCCCATTTCGCTGGCGATTAGGCTGATAATCTCCCAGTCGCGCTTGACGTTGTACTTCGCGTCGATGGCTTTATCGAAGCGCTGGAAGCCTCGGTCAGCGCAGGTAAAGACGCCGCCGTGCTCGCCCCAGGAAGTGGCTGGCAGCAGCACGTCAGCCTGTTCGGCGGTTTTGGTCATGAAAATATCCTGCACCACCACGAAATCGAGCGCTTCGAAGCCTTTGCGTACCAGCCCTAAATCCGCCTCGGTTTGCAGCGGATCTTCGCCCATGATGTAGTAGGCTTTGATCTTGCCTTCCATCGCCAGATGCGGCACTTCGGTAATGCGCACGCCGACTTTGTCGTCCATCAGGCTGGCATCAATCCCCCAGGCATTGGCGAATTTTTCACGCACCTGCGGGTCCGTCACGTCCTGATAGCCAGGGAACTGATTTGGCAGCACGCCCATGTCACACGCGCCTTGCACGTTATTCTGCCCACGCACCGGGCCAACGCCGACGGCTTCGCGCCCAAGGTTACCGGTCAGCAGCGCCAGGCTTGCCAGCCCTTTCACCACGTCAACGGCCTGGCCGAACTGGGTGACGCCCATGCCCCACATGATGGTCGCCGACGGCGCCGCCGCATAAGTGCGCATCGCCTGACGAACCTGTGCGGCAGGAATACCGGTCAGTTCTTCCACCGCTTCGGGGGCGTAGTCTTTAACGACTTCACGCATTTCATCCAGCCCGGTGGTGTAGCGCGCAACATACTCTTTGTCGTACAGCTCTTCTTCCAGCAGCACATGGGCAAAGGCATTCACCAGCGCCATATTGCTACCGTTACGCATTTGTAGGTGCTGGTCGGCGATGCGCGCGGTTTCAATTTTGCGCGGGTCGCAGACGATAATTTTCGCCCCCTTATCTTTGGCTTTAATCACGCGCCGCGCCACGATCGGGTGCGAATCCGCGCAGTTGTAGCCAAAGACCAGCAGGCAACGGGAGTTTTCAATATCGCCGATGCTGTTGCTCATCGCGCCGTTACCCAGCACTTCCTGCAACCCGGCAACCGATGGGCCGTGGCACACGCGGGCGCAGCAATCGACGTTATTGGTATGCAGCACGCCGCGGGCGAATTTCTGCATTACATAGTTGGTTTCATTACCGGTACCGCGCGATGACCCGGTAGTCATAATGGCGCGCGGCCCGTATTTGGCTTTGATCTCACTCAGCCGTTTCGCGGTGTAGCGAATGGCTTCATCCCAGCTCACGGGGGTGAATTTGCCCCCTTTTTCATAGCGGATCATCGGCTGCGTCAGACGCGGCGTCAGCAGTTGGGTATCGTTCAGAAAATCCCAACCGTAGTAGCCTTTCAGGCACAGCTCATTCTGGTTCGTTTGCCCGTCAGCCGCCTCGGCGCGAATAATTTTACCGTGGTCGACGACCAGCTTCAGTTTGCAACCAGCACCGCAATAAGGGCATACACTCGTGATTTTTTTCATCAGTAACAGACCTGTTAAAAGAGAAATAGGGATGATTAAAGAGAGATAGACGCAGCGCTTTCCAGCGCGGCGCGACGGCGTTTTTCCGCGCTAAGCTGTTCCAGCTTGTTGCGGTCTACGCAGAACAACGCGTGGGTCGGGCACGCTTCCATACAGGCAGGGCCTTCTTCACGGTGGAAGCAAAGGTCGCACTTGTTGGCTTCCGCTTTTTCCGCACGCACCTTCAGACCCGCGCCGCTGTCGCGCACAACCGGACGCACCACCACTTCCATGGCGCCGTACGGGCAGGCCACCACGCAGGTTTTGCAGCCAATGCAGCGCTCCTGCATCACGTGGATGAACCCTTTGTCGCGAACAATCGCGCCGTTCGGGCAGACGTTGGCGCACGGCGCGTCTTCGCACTGGCGGCAGGCGGTGGCCGTAGAGACATCTACGCCCTTAATAACGTGAATACGCGGCAGGAAAGACTGTGGCGTCAGCGCGGCGCAGTCCTGATCCTGCTGGTGAGAAACCACGCAGGCGACTTCGCACGTACGGCAGCCAATACATTTACTCGCATCAGCGATGATGAAACGGTTCATCAACTTCTCCAGCTATGACAGTGATTGCGCGGGAGAATGCATTATTCGAGCCAACTTTTACTTTGTTGATTCATAAGGGGATTTAAAAGAATGTCTGCCGGAACAGGCTGTCATCGTCACTAATGACGATGACAGCTGACGACATTAACGATGTGGGCCGGCGACGATGGACTCGCGCTCGATCAATTCGCCGGGGAAGGTTTGTTGATATTTAAAATCGCCGCCGTCGAGCATAAAAATAAGACGGTGAATCGTCTCTTTAATCATTTCCGTAACCGGAATACGCACGCTCGAGAGGGACGGAATCATATACGGCGCTAACGCAATATCGTCAAAGCCAATCACCGATACCTGCTGCGGCACCGCTATTCCGTGAGCATGAAGCCGCTTGATTGCCCCCACCGCCATATCATCGTTACTGGCCACCAGCGCGCTGAATGTGACCTGCCTTTCACGCAGAATATCGACACCTGCCGCGCCGGTGGCGGGCGTCCATTTTCCTTCCACAATCAGCTCATTACGTAGCGTAATGCCGTGTTTCGCCAGCGCATCCTTATAGCCGGAAAGACGCTCAACGCCGGTCGGGGAATCCAGCGATCCGGTAATAAAGGCAATATCGCGATGGCCGAGCGTAATTAATTTTTCCACCGCCTGTTGGCTGGAGGATTTTTGATCGCAATAAACGCAGTGGCTGCTATTTCGGCGCAGACGACGATTAATGACCATCACCGGCTGTTGCTGCTGCTGAATAATATCGTCAATTTCGTCGACGCTTAAAAAACGTGGATAAATAATAATGCCATCGCAGCGCAGATCGAGCAGATACTGAATGGCCTCACGCTCCTCTTCGGCGCTGTGCTTGCCGTCGGCGAGTACCAGACGACGCCCCTGATCTTCCGTCATACTCGCCGCGTGATACAGCAGTTCGCTAAAGTACACGCCATGATAAAGGGTGTTTGTCACCACCAGCCCCAGCGTTTGCGTCTTTTTGGTGGCCAGATTACGCGCCAGAAGGTTTGGCCGGTAGCCGCTCTCTTCGATGGCCAAAAACACCCGGTCTTTGGTCTCCTGACTGACATAACCGTTGCCCGATAGCACCCGGGACACGGTGGCTTTCGATACGCCCGCCCGTCGAGCCACTTCTAGCATCGTCGTCATATTCATACCTTTGAAAAATTATCTGCCCGCAGTGTACTGCACCGCCTGGCGATTTTCAGCAATGGCGAAACGGGTGAATCTTTCATCAGGGCTATTTCCTGTGATCGGTTTCACGAATCAATCAAAAACAAAATTTAGATCTTGTAGCAACAAAATAAACAATTGATGATTATGTGGAACCGGTTTCCTATACAGCGTTTCATCTTTTGAAGCATTCAGGCGATGAACCATAAGTACCCTACTGATAAAACAGGATTTTCCGATGGCTAAAAATTATGCGGCTCTGGCGCAATCTGTGGTGAGCGCGCTTGGCGGCGTGGAGAATATCTCCGCCGTCACGCACTGCATGACCCGTCTACGCTTCGTGCTGAAAGATGACACGCTGGTTGATAGCGCGACGCTTAAAGGCATCAGCGGCGTGATGGGCGTGGTACGCACCGACAGCCAGTGCCAGGTGATTATTGGCAACACCGTCTCGCAGGCTTACCGCGAAGTGGTCAACTTGCTGCCAAACGACATGCAGCCAGCGGCCCCGGTCGGGAAACCGAAGCTGACCCTGCGTCGCATTGGTGCCGGGATCCTCGATGCGCTGATCGGCACCATGTCACCGCTGATCCCGGCGATTATCGGCGGATCGATGGTTAAGCTGCTGGCGATGATCCTCGAAATGACCGGCGTGTTGCCAAAAGGCGCACCGACGCTCACCATTCTGACGGTGATCGGTGACGGCGCCTTCTTCTTCCTGCCGCTGATGGTTGCCGCCTCTGCGGCGGTTAAATTCAAAACCAACATGTCGCTGGCGATTGCTATCGCCGGGGTGCTGGTGCACCCGAGCTTTATTGAGCTGATGGCGAAAGCCGCACAGGGCGAGCACGTCGAGTTTGCCTACATTCCGGTGACCGCCGTGAAATACACCTACACGGTGATCCCGGCGCTGGTGATGACCTGGTGCCTCTCCTACATTGAACGCTGGGTTGACAGAATTACGCCCGCCGTCACCAAAAACTTCCTGAAACCCATGCTGATCGTGCTGATCGCAGCGCCGCTGGCGATTCTGTTGATAGGCCCGATTGGGATCTGGATCGGTAGCGCCATCTCCGCGCTGGTGTACACCATTCACGGCTATCTGGGCTGGCTGTCGGTCGCCATTATGGGTGCGCTGTGGCCGCTGCTGGTGATGACCGGGATGCACCGCGTCTTTACCCCAACCATCATTCAAACTATTGCCGAAACCGGTAAAGAAGGCATGGTGATGCCGTCAGAAATCGGCGCCAACCTGTCGCTCGGCGGTTCGTCGCTGGCGGTAGCGTGGAAAACCAAAAACCCGGAACTGCGCCAGACCGCGCTGGCCGCCGCCGCGTCCGCCATTCTGGCCGGCATCTCAGAACCGGCGCTGTATGGGGTCGCCGTACGCCTGAAGCGCCCGCTGATCGCCAGCCTGATCAGCGGCTTTATCTGCGGCGCGGTCGCCGGTATCGCCGGACTGGCCAGCCATTCAATGGCCGCGCCGGGGCTGTTTACCAGCGTGCAGTTCTTCGACCCTGCTAACCCGATGACCATCGTCTGGGTGTTCGGCGTGATGGCGCTGGCGGTGGTGCTGTCGTTCGTGCTGACGCTGATCCTCGGCTTTGAGGACATTCCGGTAGAAGACGCCGCCGCCGAAGCACGCCAACGTCAGGCTAGCGCGCCGGTAAACGCCACAGCCGCACAAATTTCATAAATTTTTAAGCGAGGTAACGCATGTCGACATTTCCGCAAGGATTCCTCTGGGGCGGCGCCATTGCCGCTAATCAGGCCGAAGGAGCGTATCTTGAAGGCGGCAAAGGGCTGACCACCGTGGATATGATCCCGCACGGCGTCAACCGCCTGCCGGTCAAACTGGGCCAGGAGAAGCGTTTCACGCTGCGCGATGATGAGTTCTATCCCAGCCACCAGGCGATCGACTTCTATCATCGTTATAAAGAAGATATCGCGCTGATGGCCGAAATGGGCTTCGGCGTATTCCGCACCTCCATTGCCTGGAGCCGTCTGTACCCGAACGGCGACGAACTGACGCCGAATGAGGAAGGTATCGCCTTCTACCGCGATCTGTTCCGCGAATGTAAAAAATACGGTATCGAACCGCTGGTGACACTGTGCCACTTCGACGTGCCGATGCACCTGGTGACCGAGTACGGCTCGTGGCGTAATCGCAAGATGGTGGAGTTCTTTACCCGCTATGCCCGCACCTGCTTTGAAGCATTCGACGGGCTGGTGAAATACTGGCTGACCTTCAATGAAATCAACATTATGCTGCACAGTCCGTTCTCCGGTGCGGGGCTGGTGTTCGAAGAAGGCGAAAATCAGGATCAGGTGAAGTACCAGGCCGCGCACCACGAGCTGGTGGCCAGCGCGCTGGCCACCAAAATCGCCCATGAGGTCAACCCGCAGAACCAGGTAGGCTGCATGCTGGCGGGCGGCAATTTCTACCCCTACTCCTGCAAGCCGGAAGACGTGTGGGCGGCGCTGGAGAAAGATCGCGAGAACCTGTTCTTTATCGATGTGCAGGCGCGCGGCCGCTACCCGGCCTACTCGGCTCGGGTGTTCCGCGAAAAAGGCGTGACCATCGCCAAAGAGGCCGGAGATGATGAAGCGCTTAAGCATACGGTCGATTTTGTGTCGTTCAGCTACTACGCCTCACGCTGCGCATCGGCAGACATGAACGCGAATAACACCAACGCGGCCAACATCGTGAAGTCGCTGAAGAACCCGTACATTGAGGCCAGCGAATGGGGCTGGGGTATCGACCCGCTCGGCCTGCGTATCACCATGAACATGATGTACGACCGCTACCAGAAGCCGCTGTTCCTGGTGGAGAACGGTCTTGGCGCGAAGGACGTCGTCAACGCCGATGGACAGATCGACGACGATTACCGCATCAGCTATTTACGCGAACATATCCGCGCCATGGGCGATGCCATCGAAGACGGCGTGCCGCTGATCGGCTACACCACGTGGGGTTGTATTGACCTGGTGGCGGCGTCGACGGGCGAGATGAGTAAGCGCTACGGGTTCGTGTACGTCGACCGCGATGACGCGGGCAACGGGACGCTGGCGCGGACGCGTAAAAAATCGTTCTGGTGGTATAAGAAGGTGATAGCCAGCAACGGGGAAGATTTAGCGTAACGGCCCCCCTCTCCCTTTTAAGGGAGAGGGCTCGTTCAGTGCACTACTCCACATCCAGCAGCCACTTCTGCGCGGGCGTCAAGCGGCTGGCGGTTTCCGGGGTGAGCCAGCGGCGCTGATCCTGCTGCGCGGCGTCTGCCCGGTCGATGTACAGGCCGTGTAGCACGCGGCGGCGCGAACCTTCGCGGTTAGTCGTGCCGCCGTGCCAGGCATGGGCGTTGTAAATCATCACGCTACCCGCAGGGGCTGCAAAAATCACTTCGTCCGGATGCGGTGCTTCCACATCTTGCAGCACGTCTTCCGGCAGCTCGGGGCGCAGGTGCGTGGCGGGGATAATACGCGGTGCGCCGTTCGCGGCGGAGAGATCGTCAATCGCCCAGATGGTGTTCACCAGGTGCACCTTCGGAAAATCTGGACGCGGCTTTTTCCAGTCGGCGTGCAGCGGCTGATGACCACCGTTGTACAGCGCCTCACGGGCGTTGAGGCTGGAAACTTTAAACGCGCCCCCAAAAATATAGCGGCACGCTGACAGGATCAGCGGATGCGCCCACACTTTCTCCCACACCACACCTTTATTCACCAGGTTCGCCACCCGCGTCGCCGTCTCCTCCTGATGGTGCTCCACCGCCAGGTTTTCACCTTCTTTCTCCACCAGAAAATCAATTCGCTCGCGCATTGCGGCCAGCCAGTCGGCATCCGCTACGCCGTGAACGATCGTATAGCCCTGGGTATCCAGCTCGTGTTTCATCGTTGCTGACAGTCCGCCATTGGCGCCCAGTGCATCCAGCCAGAATGCCGCTTGCTTGTCCATACCGCCTCTCTTTTGTTAACCATTTCACAACATGTATGAAAAGTTACTGCAGGCGTGGCCGCTATTCTGTATGAGATAGCTACACAACGCTGGATTTTTGTGTACAGCAAAATAAAGTGTGATGAGATTCAAAATCCAGAATAACAACAGGACATGAGCATGTCAGAGTCAACCCTCGTCCCCGTACTGGAACAGCTGCTTTCCCGCCAGGGCGACCTCGTCGTACGCTTCCCGCAAGCCTCGCAGCCCGCACCAGAGCTGGCGATGAGCGTATCGTTTCCCCGCCTTGAAATTGTGCTGGAAGGCGAGCTGCCGGATGGCTGCCTGGAAGCGCCGCTTGGGCCGCTGCAGGCGCTGTATATTCCCGGCGGGCGCTGGAATGCCCCACGGTGGCACGGCCCGGCGACGTCGCTGAGCATTCTGTTCAGCAAACAAAAACTGGGCTTCAGCCTTCAACGCTTCGACGGTAAAAAATTCGTTGAGATCCGCAAGCAGCACGTGGCGCGGCTCGGCCCGCGGGTAGGCTCGTATCTACTGCTGGCGATGAATGAGCTGGCGATTCGCCCGGTGATGCCCACGGCGCAGATAGTGCTCAGCGGCCTGCTCAGCCACTGTATCGATCAACTGACCCATCTGGCGGATACGGTCAGCAAAAGCAGAGAATTATTTCTGGCGATTCAGGAATATATCGACGAACACGCCGCCGGGGCGCTCAGCCGAGAGACGGTGGCGAAGAAATTTCATATCACGCCAAACTATCTGTCGCACCTGTTTCAGAAATCCAGCACCGTCGGCTTTAACGAATACCTCACCGCCGTTCGCCTGGAGTTAGCAAAGAAATTACTGCGCGGCTATGAACTGAAAATCAAAGAGATTGCCCACCACTGTGGCTTTGAGGACAGCAACTACTTTTGCCGCATCTTCCGCAAGCATACTGCTCGCTCGCCGTCGGAGTATCGTCGTCACTGCCGTACCCTGTAAGGCTATTTTTTGCGCCGATATTTCTCCGGCAGCTCGGGAACCGGGCGTCGGTCATCAATCAAATGGAGGATCGTGAGAAGCGGGTGACGCCAGAGCATCCGCGGACCCGCCCAGCGCATAATCTGTTTCATCTCTTCACGCTTTGCGGGTTGGTAGCAGTGCACCGGGCACTGCTTGCAGGCTGGCTTTTGTTCGCCGAACACGCATTTATCCAGCCGCTTATCGGCATAACGGTTCAGCATCTCGTAATGCTCAGCATCGTGCAACGCCTGCGGACAGCGGCGCTGATAAAGCGTAATCATGCTGCTGATTGTCCGTTTTTCACGATCGATGCGTTTGCCTGCCATAGCCCGTCCCTCATCAATAAAGATGCATTAATAATACACTTTTAATGGCGCATTCGCAGCCGCTTTATCCTTCGTGCTTATCCACATGGCCCAGCGGTTTTTCCGGGAAGCAAACGTCGCGCACCCGACGCTTGAGCTCGGCGGCGTCCGGGAAGCCGTCGTCACGCTTGCGCTCCCACACCAGTTCATCCCCGACGGTAATGGCAAAAATCCCGCCGGTACCCGGTATCAGCGTTACGCAGGCAATATCGGTACTGAAGGTGTGTAGCAGTTCCTGCGCCATCCAGCTGGCGCGCAGCATCCAGTTGCATTGGGAACAGTAGGTGATGGTAACTGCCGCTTTCTCGGTCATCGCTATCTCGGGAGAGTCAAAAACAAAATTGTAATCAAATTGTTGCATGCAAGCAGATTTATTTGCAAATATTATTGCAAATGATAATACCTATCATTAACATTCTCATTTCATAAAACTGGATGGCGTCAAGATGCTTAAGGAAAAGCAGATTCTGGAAGTTACGCGTGAGCCAATACTAATAACGATGAAGGCATGGCAACTATGTACAAATCCATTCAATCAGAGGCGTGGTGCAAGAAAAGCCTACTGGTGACCTCTTTGCTCGCAGCAATCTATCAGACTTCCGCGGGCGCGGCTGAAACACAGGACAAAACCGCCGTCGACAGCGCGGAACAGATGACCGTCACCGCCCCCGCACCAGTACTCAAACCGGGCAGCCAGCACGCGGTAAGCGCGCAGGAGCTTCAGGACAAAGGGGCCAACGATTTTGGTTCCATTATGCGTTATGAACCGCTGATCGGCGCGACCGGCGCTAGCGGCGGATCCGGCAACGGCAAAAGCGGCTTCGACCGCGGCAGCTACACCGGCTACAACATTCGTGGCCTTGAGAGCAACCGCGTCGGCATCGACGTCGACGGCATTGCGCAGCCGAACGCCACCGGCCGCAGCTACGTCAGCCGCGCCGGCCAGAACACCTTCGGCATCGGCCGCGACTATATTGACCCGTACATGTACGGCAGCGTGGATATTCAATCTGGCGCGACCGACACCGAGACCGCCAATACTTCCATCGGCGGCAACGTCTCCTTCCAGCCGAAATCGGCGGACGACTATCTGCATCCAGGCAAAACCAGCGCTTTTAGCTACCGCAGCGAGTATGACTCGTCTGACCGCAGTTGGCACAATGGCCTGACGGCAGCGGGCGGCGACGAAACGCTGCGCGGCATTTTTGTCTACAGCCGCCGCGATGGCCAGGAGACCACCACCAACAGTTCGAGCGTGGACGCGTTCCCGGCGAACTGGCACTCCGACGCGTTTATGGCCTCTGGGATCTGGCAGCCTAACGATCGGCACAAACTGACCAGCACCCTCGACTACTACCATAAAACCAACCACACCCACTACGATGTGTGGGACAACGCTGGCGACAGTACCATCGGCAACGCACAGCAGACCAGCCAGACTCGCCGCTGGGGCCTGAGCCTGAAAGACGACTGGACGCCGATGAACGATTTCATCGACAGCATGTCCACCAAGGTCTATTACCAGCATACCGAAGCACACGACCGCACCTACATGCCAGACAGCACTACCGGCACGATGGAAACGGTCTACTCTGACTACGACACCGATACCTGGGGTATGCAGACAGCATTAGCAAAAACGCTGGGTCGTCACGATCTGAGCGCCGGTTTCAACGCCAGCACCACCAAAACCCAGCGTCCGTTCAGCCAGTCGCCGATCCCAAGCGTTTATAGCGAGATCATGCAGCCGGAAGCGGACAGTCGCGAGTACACGATCGGCGGCTTCCTGCAGGATCGGATCAACTTCGATCTCGACGGGCATAACTTTGCGGTGATCCCGGGCGTTCGCGTCGTGCACCAGTCCACCAAGCCGGAGAACCTCTCCAGCCTGACCACCAACAGCACGGTGCTGACCGAATCCTCGGTCTCCACGCTGTATGGCAAAAACGCTGACACCCAGGCGCTGCCGTCGCTGACCTTCCAGTACGACATTACGCCGCGCATGATGACCTATCTGCAGTACAAACGCGGTGCGGAGTTCCCGAACACCAGCCAGCTGTACGGTTCATGGAACCTCGGATCCAGCTACGCGGGCCGCGGTCAGTACGCGCTGATCGGCAATACCGATCTGAAAACCGAAACCAGCGACAACTTCGAGTGGGGCATGAAGGGCGAAGTGACCGAAGGGATCACCATGCGTACCGCGTTGTTCTACAACAACTATAAAGACTTTATCGCCTATACCCGCTACACCCGTTCCAACAACCCAACCCAGTTCGCCAACGTACCGTCGAACATCTACACCATTTATCAGGCGGAAAACCGTGATAAAGCCTATATCTACGGCGGTGAGATCAGCGCGAAATTCAACTTTGGCACCTGGTTTGAGCAGGTTGACGGCCTGAGCGCAACGCTGGCCTACGGCTACAGCGAAGGGAAGTCAAAATCCAGCTACTACGGCGACAAATACGTCGACCTCGATAGCGTTGCGCCGATGAAAGCGATCGTCGGCGTGGCGTGGGACGATCCGTCGAAAGTGTACGGTACCGCGCTGACCGCCACCTTAGTGAAAGGCAAACGCGCCACCACCACCAACCGTGAGAGCTACGCCAACACCGGCAGCGCGATTACCGATTCCACCAGCGAATACATGCGCGTACCTGGCTACGGCATGCTCGACTGGACGGCCTACTGGCGCGTGGCGAAGAACGTCCGTATCAACGGCGGCGTGTATAACCTGACCGACCGTAAATACTGGGACTACCTGAGCAGCCGCAACATTGAAACGTCCACCAATCAGGACGCCAACGATAAGTCGCTGGCGGTGATGCCGGGCCGTACCTGGCAGCTGGGCGTCAACGTCGATTTCTGATAACAACATCAACAAAACCTGCCTCCGGCCGCTGGCCGGGGTAATGATAAGGAAGAGAGTTATGCAAAACGCATCAACTGAACTGTGGCAGCGCTATCAGGACGTCAAAGCCAGCGGCGCCGCCAAGTACGCTCGCGATATCGCCGCCGTAATGGGGGTGAGCGAAGCGGAACTGACCGCAGCACGCGTTGGCCACGACGCCGTGCGCCTGCAGGATAATGCGCGCGCGATCCTCGCTTCGCTGGAAAAGGTCGGCGAAACCAAATGCATCTGCCGCAATGAGTACGCGGTGCATGAGCAGGTTGGCGCGTTCACCCACCAGCACCTCGACGGCCACGCGGGCCTGATACTCAACCCGCGTGCTCTCGACCTGCGCCTGTTCTTGAGCCAGTGGGCCAGCGCGTTTCACGTTAACGATGGAGGGCGCGAGAGCATTCAGTTCTTTGACCCGCACGGCGACGCGGTGCTGAAGGTCTATACCACTGACAACACGGACAGCGCGGCCTGGCAGGCGCTGATTGCCGAACAGACCCAATCAACGCCAGCACCGCTGGCGCTTCGTCCGGTGGAAAACGCGCGCTATGCCGACACGGCCGACGGCGCGGCGCTGGAAAAAGAGTGGCGCGCAATGACCGACGTCCACCAGTTCTTCGCGCTGCTGCGCAAATACAGCCTCTCCCGCCAGCAGGCTTTCCGCCTGGTCAACGACGACCTGGCCTGTCGCATCAATACGGATGCCCTGCCTCGCCTGCTGGAGACCCTGCAACAGGACGGCAATGAATTTATGATTTTCGTTGGCAACCGCGGCTGCGTGCAAATCTTCACCGGCGTGCTGGAGAAGCTGACGCCAATGCGCGGCTGGATCAACATCTTCAACAGCGCCTTCACCCTGCACCTGCGTGAAGAGACCATCGACGAAGTGTGGGTGACGCGTAAGCCGACCGTTGACGGTCACGTCACCAGCGTAGAGCTATTTGCCAAAGACGGCACCCAGATTGCCCAGCTGTACGGGCAGCGCAGCGAAGGCCATCCGGAGCAGCAACAGTGGCGCACTCAGGTCGACAGCCTGGCGGCGGAAGGCCAGACCGTATGAAACGGCTGCTGATTCTGCTGGCGGCGCTGCCGCTGTTGGCTAACGCCGCCGAGCGCATTATTACCCTCGGCGGCGACGTGACGGAAATTGTCTACGCGCTGGATGCCCAGTCGCAGCTGGTGGCGCGCGACAGCACCAGCACCTGGCCGGCGGCGTCACAATCGCTGCCGGACGTCGGCTATCTGCGCCAGCTCAATGCGGAAGGTATTCTTTCCCTGCGCCCTACGCTGGTGCTGGCAAGCAGCCAGGCACAGCCGTCACTGGTGCTGCAAAAGGTAGAAGACAGCAAGGTGAAGGTGGTTAACGTACCGGGCGGCTACGACGCGGCGGCGATGGACAACAAAGTCCAGGTGATTGCCGACGCGCTGGGCAAGCAGACACAGGGCGAGGCGCTGCGTAAAACGCTGCATGACGATATGACGAAAATCCCGGCGCGCCCGCTGAACAAGCGCGTGCTGTTTATCCTCAGCCACGGCGGCTCCGGGGCGCTGGTGGCCGGGCAGCAGACGGCGGCGGACGGCGCGATTAGGCTCGCGGGTTTGCAAAACGCGATGCAGGGCTTTGACCACTATCGCACCATGTCGCAGGAAGGGGTTATTGCCAGTGAGCCGGATCTGGTGGTGATCTCCGCCGACGGCCTGAAAGGCATGGGCGGTGAAGCCTCGCTGTGGAAGCTGCCAGGTCTGGCGCAAACGCCCGCTGGGCGCAATAAGCAGGTGTTGGTGATTGACGATATGGCGCTGCTCGGCTTTGGCCCGCGCACGCCGCAGGCGCTGATGGCGCTGCGTCAGAAAGCGGAGCAGACGCACTGATGAACGCGACCGCCTCACGCCCGCTGTGGCTGATGGTGCTGCTGCTCGTGGCCCTGACGCTGTTTGCCACCACGCTCGGCGCGATGCGCCTGCCGCTGGCGAGTATCTGGCCGTCGGGCGATGAGGTGCTGCGTCATATCTGGCTCACTATCCGCTTACCTCGCGTGCTGCTGGCGCTGCTGGTGGGTAGCGCGCTGGCGCTCTCCGGCTGCGTAATGCAGGGGCTGTTCCGCAATCCGCTGGCCGACCCTGGGCTGCTCGGTATCAGCAGCGGCGCGGCGCTGGCAGTAGCATTCTGGCTGGTACTGCCGATTTCCGTACCGGTGCTGGTGGCGCTGTACGCGCCGATGCTGGCGGCGTTTATCGGCAGTCTGGCGGTGATGGCGGTAATTTTTGTGCTCAGTAAGGCTGGCGACGGTTCGCTCTCGCGCCTGCTGCTGGTCGGTATTGCGATTAACGCCCTGTGCGGAGCGCTGGTGGGGATGCTGTCGTGGATCAGCAACGATGCGCAGCTACGCCAGCTGTCGCTGTGGGGAATGGGCAGCCTGGGGCAAGCGGAGTGGCCGACGCTGCTGGTATCCGCCACGCTGATTATCCCATCATCGCTGGTGGTGTGGTGGATGGCCGCGCGCCTCAATCTGCTTCAACTGGGCGATGAAGAGGCACACTATCTCGGCGTGAACGTCCGGGTGCTGCAGCGCGTGCTGTTGCTGTGTAGCGCGCTGCTGGTGGCGGCATCGGTGGCGATAAGCGGGGTGATCGGCTTTATCGGGCTGGTGGTTCCGCATCTGATGCGTATGTGGCTGGGGCCGGATCACCGCGGACTGATCCCTGGCTCACTGCTCGCGGGTGCCATTCTGCTGTTGATTGCCGATACCCTCGCCCGTACGGTTGCCGCGCCTGCCGAGATGCCGGTGGGGCTGCTGACCAGCCTGCTGGGCGCACCGTGGTTCTTGTGGCTTATATTCCGTCAGGAGAGGGGGGCCCATGGATAAGCACTATTCCGCCCGCGCGCTGTCGCTGCGTCTGGGCAAACGTCGGGTGATTGATGGCGTGTCGCTGGAGCTGCGGCGCGGCGAAGTCACCGCGCTGATTGGCCCCAACGGCGCGGGAAAATCGACCCTGCTGCGGCTACTTTCCGGCTTTCTCAACGCCGACAGCGGCGAGCAGAACATTGAAGGCAAACCGCTTACCGAGTGGTCGACTGCCGCCCTTTCCCGCCGCCGCGCGGTGATGCTGCAACGCACGCAGCTGAACGCCAGTTGGCCGGTGGAAACGGTGATCGCCATGGGGCGCGCGCCGTGGGGAGCGGAAGTGGACCCGGCGCTTATCCAGCGGGTGATGGCCGAAACCGGCTGTACCCATCTGGCGGGCCGTCTCTATCCGGCGCTCTCCGGCGGCGAACAGCAGCGCGTGCAGCTGGCACGCAGCCTGGCGCAACTGTGGCGCGACGATGGTCCGCAGGGATGGCTGTTTCTCGACGAACCAACCTCGGCGCTGGACCTGTTCTATCAACAGCACCTGCTGCGGCTGCTGAAGAAGCTGACCCGCCGCGGCGAGCTGCACGTGTGCATTGTGCTGCACGATCTCAACCTCGCCGCCCTGTGGGCCGACACTATTCTGTTGTTATATCAGGGCAAGCTGGTCGCCCAAGGCACGCCGCAGGAGGTGATTCAGCAGCCGGTGATTCACCGCTGGTACGGTGCAGACATCAGCATGAACCAGCACCCTGACGCGGCGGTACCGCAGGTCCATCTGGCCCCCTAGCGGCGGGGCCTTGCGACAGGGTGATTACATAGGTGATTATTCTGTTATTCATTAAGCTCAGGAAACATAACCCTGCTTTAGCGCGTAGATATAATCAATCGTGACCAGATTCACAATTGAATGCACAGTTAATAGACAAAAAAATAAATTATCATAATGTATGGGCGTGTCTGATGGAGAACATACATTATGAACATCCTGAATAGAACGTATAAAATTTCGAAGTGGTTTAATATTGACAACGTCATCGTCAATCACCGTCCTTAACTCCTCGAACGACTCCACGCCTGTATCATTGTAAATAGTGGTGTAACCGCTATTTCTGATATTCCATAAAAATCTATGCCTTTCTGTTTTATTACAGCGACGCTGCACGCCTTTTTAACAGGCCGTGTAGATTGATGCCGTAATATACCGAGAGCAGAGATGGTATTCGTATTGCGCCAATAAGTGGTTTTTCATATTTCATGAATAACCAGCGGGGAGCCGCGCGCTAAAAATAACGATTTAAGGATGACTCCATGAATAACTTTAAACATCTGCCAGAACCGTTCCGTATTCGCGTCATTGAGCCAGTAAAACGTACCACCCGCGAACACCGCGAAAACGCCATTATTCAGGCCGGGATGAACCCCTTCCTGCTCGACAGCGAAGAGGTGTTTATTGACCTGCTCACCGACAGCGGCACCGGCGCGGTAACGCAAAATATGCAGGCGGCGATGCTGCGTGGCGATGAAGCCTATAGCGGCAGCCGTAGCTACTATGCGCTGTGCAATGCCGTAAAAGATATTTTTGGCTATCAGCACACTATTCCAACGCACCAGGGACGCGGCGCCGAGCAAATTTATATTCCGGTGCTCATCAAAAAACGCGAGCAGGAAAAAGGCCTCGACCGCAGCAAAATGGTGGCGTTCTCTAACTATTTCTTCGACACCACCCAGGGCCATAGCCAGATTAACGGCTGTACCGTACGTAACGTATATATTAAAGAAGCGTTCGACACCGCCGCGCGTAACGATTTTAAAGGTGATTTCGACCTGCAGGGTTTAGAGCACGGCATTGAAACGGTCGGCCCGAACAACGTGCCGTATATTGTCGCAACCATTACCTGTAACTCGGCGGGCGGCCAGCCGGTGTCGCTGGCGAACCTGAAGGCGATGTACGCGATTGCGAAGAAATACGATATTCCGGTAGTGATGGATTCGGCGCGCTTTGCGGAAAACGCTTACTTTATTCAGCAACGCGAACCGGGTTATCAGGACTGGAGTATTGAAGAGATCACCCGTGAAACCTATAAGTATGCGGATATGCTCGCCATGTCGGCGAAGAAAGATGCCATGGTGCCCATGGGCGGCCTGCTGTGTATCAAGGACGACAGCTTCTTCGACGTGTACACCGAATGTCGTACCCTCTGCGTCGTGCAGGAAGGCTTCCCTACCTATGGCGGGCTGGAAGGCGGCGCGATGGAACGTCTGGCCGTTGGTCTGTACGACGGGATGAATCAGGATTGGTTGGCCTACCGCATCACCCAGATTCAATATCTGGTCGATGGACTGGAAGCCATTGGCGTGACCTGTCAGCAGGCTGGCGGACACGCGGCGTTTGTCGATGCCGGTAAGCTGCTGCCGCATATTCCGGCCGACCAGTTCCCGGCTCAGGCGCTGGCCTGCGAGCTGTATAAAGTCGCGGGGATCCGCGCGGTAGAAATTGGTTCATTCCTGCTGGGCCGCGACCCGAAAACCGGCAAACAACTGCCGTGTCCGGCAGAACTGCTGCGCTTAACCATTCCGCGCGCGACCTACACCCAAACGCATATGGACTTTATTATTGAGGCCTTCGAACATGTCAAAGAGAATGCCCACAATATTAAAGGATTAACCTTTACCTACGAGCCTAAAGTGCTGCGCCACTTTACCGCCAAACTGACTGAAGTGTAATTAACCTAAACGCCAGTGGTTATATCCAGAATATAGCCACTGGCTTATTCATGCCTGGCATTACGATATTCCTGACAACAACAACGCATTAGCCGTTATCAATAAGGGAAAGCCATGGAAGAAAATTCAAATACAAAACATTCCTCATTCTGGGGAATTATGGTAATTGCCGGTACCGTAATCGGTGGCGGGATGTTTGCTTTACCGGTCGACCTTGCCGGAGCCTGGTTTTTTTGGGGGGCTTTTATTCTTATTATTGCCTGGTTTTCGATGCTGCACTCCGGGCTATTATTACTGGAAGCGAACCTGAACTACCCGGTGGGTTCCAGTTTTAATACCATTACCAAAGATTTAATTGGCGCGAAGTGGAACGTAATAAGCGGAATCACCGTCGCATTCGTACTGTATATTCTCACCTATGCCTATATTTCGGCAAACGGCGCCATTATCAGCGAAACTATCGCGATCAATACCGGAACGCACGTTAATCCGCGAATCGTCGGCATCGGCAGCGCGGTGTTTGTCGCGTGTATTCTGTGGGTCAGTTCGCTGGCTGCCAGCCGCATTACCTCTTTATTTCTTGGCATCAAGATCATCGCCTTTATCGTGGTATTTGGATCGTTTTTCTTCCAGGTTGACTACACGATCCTGCGCGATCTCGCCGCACCGGAAGCCAATAAAACCTACCTCCCCTATATTCTGATGGCCGTGCCGGTTTGCCTGGCCTCGTTCGGTTTCCATGGCAATATTCCCAGCCTGATTATCTGCTACGGCAAACGCAAAGATAAGTTGATTAAGAGCATCGTCTTTGGTTCGCTACTGGCCCTGGTCATTTATCTGTTCTGGCTTTACTGCACGATGGGCAATATCCATCGCAGCAACTTTAAAGAGATTATCGCCTCAGGCGGTAACGTCGACTCGTTGGTGAAGTCATTTTTAGGTACCAATCAGCACGGCGTCATCGAATTTTTCCTGCTGATCTTCTCCAACCTGGCGGTCGCGAGCTCTTTCTTTGGCGTCACGCTGGGGCTATTCGACTATCTGGCGGATTTATTCAAAATGGATAATTCGCCGTCCGGGCGATTCAAGACCCTGCTGCTCACCTTTTTACCGCCCGCCGCGCTGTATCTGATTTTCCCTAACGGCTTTATCTACGCCATCGGCGGCGCGGGGCTCTGCGCAACCATCTGGGCGGTGATCGTACCGGCGTTCCTCGCGCTAAAATCGCGCGAGCGCTTCCCGGACAAAATGTTCACCGTCTGGGGCGGCAAAGCGATTCCCGCGGTGGTGATTCTATTTGGCGTGATGGTCATTCTTTGCTGGTTCGGCAGCACCTTTAACCTGTTGCCGAGGTTCGGTTAACACCACTCCGGCGGCAGGTCGAATCGCCCGATTCAGCCTGCCGCCGGCTCGGCGAACATCCTACTGGAACAACTCTCCCACTTTCGTCTTCACCGCTTTCCCTGAAATACCTATCTCCGTTATCATAGCCACCCACTGCGACAAAAACGAAAATGAAAAAGTTCGCTTTCCACTTTTAACCAGGGACCTGGATTACACCCCATGAGTAAAATCGACAATCTCGACGCTCACACCCCGATGATGCAGCAGTACCTGAAGCTAAAAGCACAGCATCCGGAAATTCTGCTGTTCTATCGCATGGGCGACTTCTACGAAATGTTCTACGACGATGCGAAGCGCGCCTCGCAGCTGCTGGACATCTCGTTGACCAAACGCGGCGCTTCTGCCGGCGAACCGATTCCCATGGCGGGTATCCCGCATCACGCGGTAGAAAACTATCTCGCCAAGCTGGTCAATCAGGGCGAATCGGTCGCCATCTGCGAACAGATTGGCGACCCGGCCACCAGCAAAGGGCCGGTTGAGCGCAAAGTCGTACGCATCGTCACGCCCGGCACCATCAGCGATGAAGCGCTGTTACAGGAACGTCAGGACAACCTGCTGGCGGCCATCTGGCAGGACAGCAAAGGCTACGGCTATGCGACGCTGGACATCAGCTCCGGCCGCTTCCGCCTGAGCGAACCGACCGACCGCGAAACCATGGCGGCAGAGCTGCAGCGCACCAACCCGGCCGAGCTGCTGTACGCCGAAGATTTTGCCGAGATGTCGCTCATTGAGGGCCGCCGTGGGCTGCGTCGTCGCCCGCTCTGGGAATTTGAAATTGATACCGCGCGCCAGCAGTTGAACCTGCAGTTCGGCACTCGCGATCTCGTCGGCTTCGGCGTTGAAGGTGCGGCGCGCGGCCTGTGCGCCGCAGGCTGCCTGTTACAGTATGTCAAAGACACCCAGCGCACCTCGCTGCCGCATATTCGTTCCATCACCATGGATCGTCAGCAGGACAGCATCATCATGGACGCCGCGACCCGTCGCAATCTGGAGATCACCCAGAACCTCGCCGGCGGCTTTGAAAATACCCTCGCGTCGGTGCTCGATTGCACGGTCACGCCGATGGGCAGCCGTATGCTCAAACGCTGGCTGCATATGCCGGTGCGCGATACAAAAATTCTCACCGAGCGCCAGCAGACCATTGGCGCACTGCAGGATACCACCGCCGAGCTGCAGCCGGTGCTGCGTCAGGTTGGCGATCTGGAGCGTATTCTCGCACGTCTGGCGCTGCGTACCGCCCGTCCGCGTGATCTTGCCCGCATGCGCCATGCTTTCCAGCAGTTGCCGGAACTGCGCGCTCAGTTGGCTAGCGTTGACAGCACGCCGGTACAGATGCTGTGCGAGAAAATGGGTGAATTTACCGAACTGCGTGAGCTGCTGGAGCGTGCCATCATCGATGCGCCGCCGGTGCTGGTTCGTGACGGCGGCGTGATCGCCCCGGGTTATAACGAAGAACTGGACGAATGGCGCGCGCTGGCCGATGGCGCGACCGACTACCTCGACCGCCTGGAGATCCGCGAGCGCGAGCGCACCGGGCTGGATACGCTGAAGGTAGGCTATAACGCGGTTCACGGCTATTACATCCAAATCAGCCGTGGGCAGAGCCATCTGGCGCCGATTAACTATGTGCGCCGTCAGACGCTGAAAAACGCCGAGCGCTACATCATTCCCGAGCTGAAAGAGTACGAGGACAAAGTTCTGACCTCGAAAGGCAAGGCGCTGGCGCTGGAAAAACAGCTGTACGACGAGTTGTTTGAACTGCTGCTGCCGCACCTGGCCGACCTTCAGCAAAGCGCCAGCGCATTGGCTGAGCTGGATGTGCTGGTCAACCTGGCGGAACGCGCCTATACGCTGAACTATACCTGCCCGACCTTCACCGATAAGCCCGGTATTCGGATTACCGAAGGCCGCCATCCGGTGGTAGAGCAGGTGCTCAACGAACCGTTTATCGCCAACCCGCTGAGCCTGTCGCCGCAGCGCCGAATGTTAATCATTACCGGCCCGAACATGGGCGGTAAAAGTACCTACATGCGCCAGACGGCGCTGATTGCGCTGCTGGCCTACATTGGCAGCTACGTTCCGGCGCAAAGCGTCGAGATTGGTCCTATCGACCGCATCTTCACCCGCGTCGGCGCGGCGGATGACCTGGCCTCCGGCCGCTCCACCTTTATGGTAGAGATGACCGAAACGGCCAATATTCTGCACAACGCCACCGAACACAGCCTGGTGCTGATGGATGAAATTGGTCGCGGCACCTCCACCTACGACGGTCTGTCGCTGGCGTGGGCCTGCGCGGAAAATCTGGCTAATAAGATCAAAGCGTTGACGCTATTCGCCACCCACTATTTCGAGCTGACCCAGCTGCCGGAGAAAATGGAAGGCGTCGCCAACGTACATCTGGACGCGCTGGAGCACGGCGACACCATCGCCTTTATGCACAGCGTGCAGGATGGCGCGGCGAGCAAGAGCTACGGCCTGGCGGTGGCGCAGTTAGCTGGCGTGCCGAAGGAGGTGATTAAGCGCGCGCGCCAGAAGCTGCGCGAGCTGGAAAGCCTTTCGCCGAATGCGGCGGCCACGCAGATAGACGGCACGCAAATGTCGCTGCTGTCCGTACCCGAAGAGGTGTCGCCGGCGGTTGAGGCCCTGGAAGGTCTGGATCCGGACTCGTTAACGCCGCGTCAGGCGCTGGAGTGGATTTACCGTTTGAAAAGCATGGTGTAATCCATACCAACTGCCGGGCTGCCTAACGTGGCCCGGCACATTACACTCATTGATATTGAATATTAGGAAAAGAAGATAAAATCATATTGCATTAACTTTTATTCATTCAGTAACAATATATATCCAATTCCCTTCCCGCATTATCATATCGCTTCGTATCATAATGAGTTTATATTTATCATATTGATAATTTAGCACGAATGCCTTTCCATATTTTGCAGCAACTTCGTGATATATTTATATAGCGCTCACACTTCCTTATTCTCAATTATTTATTCCCCATTACTGGCGTAGTTATTGCCTGTTCTCAATATTGACCTAAATAGATTGATATTGAGGGAAGAGAAATGGGAACTCGAAGAACGGCCGCCGTTGGCGATACCTGCATGCGCGTCGATGCCATCGCAAAGGTCACCGGGCGAGCACGGTATACCGATGACTATGTGATGGCGGGCATGTGCTATGCAAAGTATGTTCGTAGCCCTATCGCACACGGCTATGCCAATAGTATTCACTGCGATGAAGCCAGAAGCCTGCCTGGCGTACTGGCGATATTTACCTGGGAAGACGTGCCTGCCATTCCCTTTGCCACGGCGGGCCACGCATGGGTATTAGATGAAGATAAGCGCGATGTCGCCGATCGCTACCTGCTCACTCGCCATGTGCGCCACCACGGCGATGCGGTGGCTATCGTGGTCGCCAGAGACGAACTGACCGCCGAGAAAGCGGCGCGGTTAGTCGAGGTCGATTGGCAGCCTCTCCCCGTGATTACCACGCCTGAAACCGCGCTCTCACCGGATGCCGTTCAGATCCATGAGGGCGGTAATTTACTGAAACAGAGCGAAATGTCCACAGGCGATGTGTCGCAGGCTATCGCGCAGGCCGATTATCAAATACAGGGACGCTATCAGACGCCGGTGATTCAACATTGCCACATGGAAGGCGTCACCTGCTTTGCCTGGATGGAGGAGGATTCGCGAATCACTATTGTCTCCAGCACGCAAATTCCGCATATCGTACGCCGCGTCGTGGCACAATCTCTGGGGCTATCCTGGTCGCAGGTGCGAATTATCAAGCCCTACGTTGGCGGTGGCTTTGGCAATAAGCAGGATGTGCTGGAAGAGCCGATGGCGGCGTTTCTGACCACAAAACTCGGCGGCATTCCGGTGAAAGTCGCCCTCAGCCGAGAAGAGTGCTTTCTGGCTTCCCGTACCCGGCATGCCTTTACGCTCAACGGCCAGCTCGGGATCGATCGAGACGGTACATTAAAAGGCTACAGCCTGGACGTACTCTCCAATACCGGCGCCTATGCCTCACACGGCCATTCGATCGCCTCCGCTGGGGGAAATAAAGTGGCCTATCTCTACCCGCGCAGCGCCTTTAGTTACCGTTCTACCACTTGTTACACCAATTTACCGTCCGCTGGCGCCATGCGAGGATACGGTGCGCCGCAGGTGGTTTTCGCCGTCGAATCCATGCTGGATGACGCGGCGGCGGCATTAGGACTGGATCCGTTGGACGTGCGCCTGCGCAACGCCGCGCGGGAAGGCGATACCAACCCGATTACCGGCAAAACAATCTACAGCGCCGGGCTGCCGGAGTGCCTGCTAAAAGGCCGTGAGCTCTTTGAATGGGATAAGCGCCGTGAGGAGTGTCAGCATCAGCAGGGACGCATTCGTCGCGGCATCGGCGTCGCCTGCTTCAGCTATACCTCCAATACCTGGCCCGTTGGCGTAGAGATAGCCGGTGCGCGCCTGCTGATGAATCAGGACGGGAGAATTCACGTCCAGAGCGGCGCCACGGAAATCGGCCAGGGTGCAGATACCGTCTTTAGCCAAATGGTCGCCGAAACCGTCGGCGTTCCTGTCAGCTTCGTTCACGTTATTTCAACGCAGGATACCGATATTACCCCCTTCGACCCTGGCGCATTCGCCTCGCGCCAAAGCTATGTCGCCGCCCCTGCGCTGCGTCAGGCCGCACTGCAGTTAAAAGAAAAAATTATCGCCCATGCCGCGGAGATGCTCCATCAATCCGCCATGAGCCTGACGCTGGAGAAAGGTTTTATCGTTCTTATCGACCGCCCGGAAACACCGCTGTTATCCATACAGGAGCTGGCGATGGATACGTTTTATCACCCCGATCGCGGCGGCCAGCTGTCGGCAGAGTGTTCGGTAAAAACCACCACTAACCCACCGGCGTTTGGCTGCACCTTTGTCGACTTGAGTGTGGATCTGGACCTGTGCAAAGTGACCATCAACCGCATGCTTAACGTTCATGACTCCGGGCGTATTCTCAACCCGCTGCTGGCGGACGGCCAGGTTCATGGCGGCATGGGAATGGGGATCGGCTGGGCGCTATTTGAGGAGATGATCATTGATGCACAAAGCGGCATCGTGCGTAACCCGAACCTGCTGGACTACAAAATGCCGACCATGCCGGATCTGCCGCCCCTGGAAAGCGCCTTTATCGAAACGCAGGAGCCGCAGTCCGCTTACGGGCATAAATCACTGGGTGAGCCGCCGATTATTCCCGTCGCCGCTGCCATTCGTAACGCTGTCAGAATGGCGACCGGCGTGGCCATTAATACGCTGCCGCTGACGCCCAAACGGTTGTTTGAAGAATTTCACCAGGCCGGTCTGATTTAAGGATAACACCATGTTTGATATAGCCACTTATCATCGTGCAGCCAACATCGCCGAAGCGATCGGCCTGCTGGTTAACCACCCGCAGGCAAAATTGCTCGCGGGGGGCACCGACGTCCTGATTCAACTGCATCATCACAATGCGCGCTACCGTCACATTATCGATATTCATGGCCTGGACGAACTGCGCGGTATCGCCTTCACCCAAGGAGGCGCTCTGCGTATCGGTTCAGCAACGACCTTCACTGAATTGATTGAACACCCTCTGACACAGCGGCACCTGCCCGCCCTGTGCGCAGCGGCGGCGTCCATTGCTGGCCCGCAGATACGCAACGTCGCGACCTATGGCGGCAATATCTGCAATGGAGCCACCAGCGCCGACTCAGCAACCCCAACGCTGATTTATGAGGCGATGCTGGAGATCCACTCTCCTGAAGGCATCCGCTATACCCCAATTAGCGGTTTCCATACCGGGCCGGGTAAAGTTGCCCTCGAGCAGGGGGAGATCGTCGCGGCGTTTCACTTCCCCGCACAGCCTGACGAAAATATCGGAAGTGCGCATTTTAAATACGCCATGCGCGATGCGATGGATATTTCAACCATTGGCTGCGCGGCGCGCTGCCGCCTGCATAACGATAGCATTAGCGAGCTGCGCCTCGCTTTCGGCGTAGCGGCGCCTACCCCAATTCGCTGTCAGCACGCCGAGAACACCGCGCGCAATGCGCCGCTCACGCAAGCCACGCTGGACGCTATCGGCGAGGCAGTGTTGCAGGACGTCGCCCCACGTTCGTCCTGGCGCGCCAGTAAAGAATTTCGCCTGCATCTCATTCAAACCATGACCAAAAAAGTGGTCAGCGAGGCCGTCGTTGCGGCCGGAGGAAAGCTGCTATGAAGCACACTGACAGAATCACGCTGGCATGCACCATTAACGGCATCTCGTTTGAAGGCGGCGTTGCGCCGGGTATGCCGCTGTCTGAGCTGCTCCGCGAACAAGGGCTCCTTAGCGTCAAGCAGGGCTGCTGCGTAGGTGAATGCGGCGCCTGCACCGTTCTGGTTGACGATGTAGCCATTGATAGCTGCCTGTATCTGGCGGCCTGGGCGGCCGGTAAGCATATTCGTACGCTGGAGGGAGAGGCATGCGGCGAAAAAATATCGCCGATACAGCACGCCTATGCGACATCGGGCGCCGTACAGTGCGGCTTCTGCACGCCTGGGCTTATCATGGCAACCACGGCCATGCTCGCCAAACCGCACAATTCGCCGTTAACCATCCTGGAAATTCGTCGGGGGCTGGCGGGAAATTTGTGCCGCTGTACGGGTTATCAAATGATTGTGGATACCGTTCAGCGCTGCGAACAAGAAAAGTGAGCCAAAAAGAGAGACAAGGATGTCTCTCAAACTGCTGACAAAGTGTGGAGCCGTGTTTGTGTCGGGTGGCGACTGCGTCTTACCCGACCTACAAATAGCATGATATCAATATGTCGTAGAAACACGGTTTAGTGCTATCAGGCAAGGGGTTTGTCAGCAATCTCAGAAACAAAGATGTCTCTTATCTATCGCCTATATTCTCCATCAATCTTTCGCCGTTATTTTTATCATTATCATAATGAGAGATTCTCACCGCTATCGAGAAAATAATGCAACCCAAAAAATGAGAGTTCCTGCCGCCGCAAACCACGCGAAGCCCCCCAGACCAACTGAGATATATTTCACAAAGTAGATTCAGGATTAGAAGTTACTCACATAATTTTATTTTAATACCTCCGTTGCGCAAGAGTGGTGCGAATGTTGCTGCATATCCCTCAATTTCAATTGACAACTCATCTATGCACAGGCCGTTAAGGCCGCAACCGATATATACCCTCTGTCCTGACCAAAGAGGGGAGCACGAGGAACGTTTATGATCGAACAATTTTTCAAACCGGACTCCGTCGAGCAGGCGCTAGAACTGAAGCGCCACTACCAGGATGACGCCGTCTGGTTCGCTGGCGGTAGCAAACTCAACGCCACGCCGACGCGCACCGAAAAACGTATCGCTATTTCTCTGCAGGATCTGGAACTGGCATGGGTAGACTGGGACAACGGTAAGCTGCGCATTGGCGCGATGACCTCCTTGCAAACGTTACGCGATACCCCTTTTATCCCCAATGCATTACACGACGCTCTCGGCTTTATCTACTCCCGCCACCTGCGCAATCAATCCACCATCGGCGGTGAAATTGCCGCCCGGCAGGAAGAGTCCGTTTTACTGCCCGTACTGCTGGCGCTGGATGCCTTACTGCTCTTCGGAAACGGCGAAACGCTATCGCTGGAAGATTATCTGGTTAATCCAGGCGATCGCCTGCTTACCGAAATAGTGATTCAAGACCCTTACCGAACCTGTGCCACCCGCAAAATCAGCCGCTCACAGGCCGGGTTAACCGTTGTGACCGCCGCCGTGGCGCTTACCGATCACGACGGCATACGCATCGCCCTCGATGGCGTCTGCGCTCAGTCGCAGCGCCTGCGCGATGTCGAAAAACAGCATCGGGAAGGAAATTCGCTGGAGCAAGCTGTCAGCGCGGCGATTTTCCCGCAGGAAGACCTGCGCGGCAGTGTTGCCTATAAACGCTATATCACCGGTGTCGTCGTAGCGGATCTGTATGCCGATTGCCTGCAAATGGGGGAGGAAATAGCATGATTGTTCATTTCACGCTCAACGGTACGGCTCAGGAGATAAAGGTTAATCCCGGCGAAAACGTACAGAAAATGCTGTTTAATCTTGGTCTGCACGCGGTGCGTAACAGCGACGACGGCTTTGGTTTCGCAGGATCCGATGCCATTCTTTTTAATGGTCATATTGTCAACGCATCGTTATTGATCGCCGCCCAACTGGATCAGGCAAAAATTTTCACTGCGGAATCACTGGGTAAGTGGAACGAGCCGAGCCTGGTGCAGCAGGCAATGATCGACGTCGGCGTTGTGCAGTCTGGCTATAACGACCCCGCTGCCGCGCTTATCATCACCGATCTCCTTGATCGGATCCCCACCCCCAGTCGCGAAGAGATCGACGATGCGCTGTCCGGTTTATTCAGCCGTGATGCGGGCTGGCAGCAATATTATCAGGTAGTTGAACTGGCCGTGGCCCGTAAAGCCGACCCAAACGCCTCGTTGGAAATTGCTCCAACATTCCGTGACGATCTCACCGTCATTGGTAAGCTGCATCCTAAAACGGATGCCGCCAAAATGGTGCAGGCGAAACCGTGCTACGTCGAAGATCGCATCTCCGCAGATGCCTGTGTCATCAAAATGCTGCGCAGCCCGCACGCGCATGCGCTGATTAGCCATCTTGATGTCAGCCGCGCGGAAGCCCTGCCGGGCGTTGTCCACGTCATTACCTGGCGCAACTGCCCCGATCTCTACTACACCCCCGGCGGGCAAAGCGCGCCGGAACCCTCGCCGCTCGATAGACGCATGTTTGGTAAAAAACTGCGCCACGTCGGCGACCGAGTGGCTGCCGTCGTCGCGGAAAATGAAGAGATTGCACTGGCCGCGCTCAAGCTCATCGACGTTGAATACGAAGTCCTGAAGCCTGTCATGTCGATTGATGAAGCCATGGCGGAGGATGCACCTATCGTACACGACGAGCCGGTTGTGTACGGCGTAGGCGCGCCGGATACGCTGGAAGGTGATAACCTGCACGCCGCACAGCGCGGCGAGCACATGATCGTGAACTTCCCGATCGGCGCACGCCCGCGTAAAAATATCGCCGCCAGCATCCATGGCCACATCGGCGATATTGAGAAAGGTTTTGCCGATGCCGACGTGATCATTGAACGTACCTACCGTTCGACCCAGGCCCAGCAATGTCCGGCAGAAACCCACATCTGCTTTACCCGTATGGACGGCGATCGGCTGGTGATTCATGCATCAACCCAGGTGCCGTGGCACGTACGTCGCCAGGTGGCACGCCTCGTCGGTATGAGGCAGCACAAGGTTCATGTCATTAAAGAGCGCGTTGGCGGTGGATTCGGTTCAAAACAGGATATTCTGTTAGAAGAGGTTTGCGCCTGGGCGACCTGCGTCACAGGGCGTCCGGTCTATTTCCGCTATACCCGCGAAGAGGAGTTTATTGCTAACACCTCACGCCACGTCGCCAAAGTGACGGTAAAACTGGGGGCGAAAAAAGATGGCCGTCTGACCGCCGTGAAGATGAATTTCTGCGCCAACACCGGGCCGTATGGCAACCACGCTCTGACGGTGCCGTGTAACGGCCCGGCGCTGTCACTGCCGCTGTACCCTTGCGATAACGTCGATTTCCAGGTCACCACCTACTACAGCAATATTTGTCCAACCGGCGCTTATCAGGGCTATGGCGCGCCAAAAGGCAATTTCGCACTAACGATGGCTCTGGCGGAGCTGGCGGAGCAGCTGCAAATCGATCAGCTGGAGATGATTGAACGCAACCGCGTGCACGAAGGGCAGGAGCTAAAAATTCTTGGGGCGATTGGTGAAGGTAAAGCGCCAACCTCAGTACCGTCCGCTGCCAGCTGCGCGCTGGAAGAGATTCTGCGTCAAGGTCGGGAAATGATTCAATGGTCATCGCCCAAACCACATCAAGGTGACTGGCGCATCGGACGCGGCGTGGCGATTATCATGCAAAAGTCAGGGATCCCGGATATCGATCAGGCAAACTGTCTCATCAAGCTGGAATCTGACGGTACTTTTATCGTTCAGTCCGGCGGCGCCGACATCGGTACAGGGCTGGATACCGTCGTCGCCAAGCTGACGGCAGAAGTACTGCACTGCCCGCTGTCCGACGTGCAGGTGATCTCCGGCGACACCGACAGCGCGCTATTCGATAAAGGCGCCTATGCCTCGTCGGGCACCTGCTTCTCCGGTAACGCGGCGCGTAAAGCGGCGGAAAATCTACGTGACAAAATCCTCGTCCACGGCGCGCAAATGCTGAATGAGCCGCTGGAGGATGTGAGTATCGCTGCGCCGGGCGTGGTTCGCGGCAAGCAAGGTGAAGTGAGCTTTGGTGATATTGCCCATCAGGGCGAAACCGGCACAGGTTTCGGCGCGCTTTCCGCCACCGCCTGCTATATCACGCCTGATTTCGCCTTCCCTTACGGCGCCAACTTTGTCGAGCTGGGGATCAATACCCGCACCGGTGAAATTCGCCTCGATAAGTTCTACGCTCTGCTCGACTGCGGCACCCCGATTAACCCGGAGCTGGCGTTGGGGCAAATCTATGGCGCTACGCTGCGCGCCATTGGCCACAGCCTAAGCGAAGAAATTATCTACGATGCTGAAGGCCACCCGCTCACGCGCGACCTGCGTGCCTACGGCGCACCTAAAATCGGCGATATTCCCCGTGATTTCCGCGCGGTACTGGTGCCCAGCGATGATAAAGTCGGGCCTTTTGGCGCTAAGTCCATCTCTGAAATTGGCGTTAACGGCGCCGCACCGGCGATTGCCACCGCCATTCACGACGCCTGCGGCGTCTGGTTACGCGAATGGCACTTTACCCCAGAAAAAATACTGCATGCATTAGGAAACATGTAACGACAGCGGGCCGCTACGGCGGCCCGTTTAGATACCCGAATCTATTCAAATGAAGGTTGCAGAGTGAATTGAGATGTCGCGTTCTCAGGGTTTCCTGTACCTAAAATTCGCGAAATACAATCCCAGAATCAGATGATCAAATTTACTTTAGAAGGAGTGAAGGGATGTCTGATATAACTCGCACCGGTTCCGATCTTATTTATGAACTGGAAGATCGGCCACCGTTTCATCAAGCTATTATTGGCGCGGTAACCCATTTATTAGCTATTTTCGTCCCGATGGTGACACCCGCATTAATCGTTGGCGCGGCGTTGCAACTTTCCGCAGATACCACCGCTTATCTGGTGTCGATGGCGATGATCGCCTCCGGTATCGGCACCTGGCTACAGGTTAATCGCTACGGTATTGTCGGTTCCGGTTTGTTATCAATCCAGTCGGTTAACTTCTCTTTTGTCACCGTAATGATTGCGCTCGGCAGCAGCATGAAAAATGACGGGTTTCATGAAGAATTGATTATGTCTTCGCTGCTTGGCATCTCCTTTGTCGGCGCCTTTCTGGTCGTCGGCGCATCATTTATTTTACCCTATTTACGTCGGGTGATTACGCCGACCGTCAGCGGTATTGTGGTGCTGATGATTGGCCTGAGCTTAATCAAAGTCGGTATTATTGATTTTGGCGGCGGCTTTGCAGCCAAAAGCAGCGGAACGTTCGGCAGCTACCAGCATATTGGCGTCGGACTATTAGTGCTGATCGTCGTGATTGGCTTCAACTGCTGTCGTAGCCCTCTGTTGCGCATGGGCGGTATCGCCATTGGCTTATTTGTGGGCTACGTTGTTTCATTATGTCTGGGAATGGTGGATTTCAGCACCCTGCAGAATTTGCCACTCATCACCATTCCTACCCCGTTCAAATACGGTTTTCACTTTAGTTTTCACCACTTTCTGGTGGTTGGCACCATTTATTTACTCAGCGTGCTGGAAGCCGTTGGGGATATTACCGCCACCGCGATGGTGTCGAACCGCCCGATTCAGGGAGACGAATACCAGTCGCGCCTGAAAGGCGGCGTGCTGGCCGATGGGCTGGTATCGGTTATTGCGTCCGCCGTGGGGTCGCTGCCGCTCACTACTTTTGCGCAAAATAACGGCGTGATCCAAATGACCGGCGTTGCCTCTCGCTACATTGGGCGCGCCATCGCCGTGATGCTGGTGGTGCTGGGGTTGTTCCCGGTCATCGGCGGTTTCTTTACCACCATTCCTTCGGCGGTGCTCGGCGGCGCGATGACGCTGATGTTCTCCATGATAGCCATCGCCGGGATCCGCATCATCATCACCAACGGGCTCAAACGTCGCGACACCTTAATTGTCGCCACCTCATTGGGATTAGGGCTTGGCGTCTCCTACGATCCCGAAATTTTCAAAATATTGCCAGCATCAATTTATGTCCTGGTAGAAAACCCTATTTGCGCGGGTGGATTGACCGCCATCATCCTGAATCTCATTCTTCCCGGCGGTTATCGGCCAGAAGAGATTTTACCGGCAGCCTCCTCTGCGAAGGATTCGTTTTAAATCTGAAAGGAATTTGTCATGGCCGAAGAACAGACATTAAAAGCCGTACGCGGTAGCTTTATCGACATTACACGAACCGTTACCCACCCGGAGGAGATCGAGTCGGCGTTACGTTTCGTTGAAGATGGGCTACTGCTGATCGCAAACGGGAAAGTGGAATGGTTTGGGAAATGGGAAGACGGTAAGCATCGCATTCCCAACACCATCCGCATCCGCGACTATCGCGGGAAATTAGTCGTGCCGGGATTTGTCGACACCCATATTCACTACCCACAAAGTGAAATGGTCGGCGCCTACGGCGAACAGCTGCTGGAGTGGCTGAACAAGCACACCTTCCCAGCGGAGCGCCGCTATCAGGATCTCGAATATGCCCGCGAAATGTCGACCTTCTTCATCAAACAGCTGCTGCGTAACGGCACCACGACCGCGCTAGTGTTCGGCACGGTACATCCGCAGTCGGTCGATGCGTTATTTGAAGCGGCAAGCCATATCAATATGCGCATGATCGCCGGTAAGGTCATGATGGACCGCAACGCGCCTGATTACCTGCTTGATGACGCGCAAAGCAGCTATCTGCAAAGCAAGGAGTTGATTGAGCGCTGGCATAAAAACGGCCGCCTGCTCTACGCCATTACGCCGCGCTTCGCCCCAACCTCGACGCCGGAACAGCTGGCGATGGCACAGCGCCTGCGTGAAGAGTACCCCGATACCTGGGTGCATACTCATCTCTGTGAAAACAAAGATGAAATTGCATGGGTAAAAGCGCTGTACCCCGAGCACGACGGCTATCTCGATGTTTATCACCAGTATGGTTTAACCGGAAAAAACTGTGTTTTCGCCCACTGCGTCCATCTGGAAGAAAAAGAGTGGGATCGTCTCAGCGAAACGGATTCCAGCATCGCGTTCTGTCCAACCTCCAACCTGTATCTCGGCAGCGGGCTGTTTAATCTCCAAAAATCCTGGCACAAAAAAGTCAAAGTGGGGATGGGCACGGACATTGGCGCCGGAACCACATTCAATATGCTGCAAACGCTGAATGAAGCCTACAAAGTGGTGCAACTACAGGGCTACCGGCTTTCGGCCTATGAAGCGTTTTATCTCGCCACCCTGGGCGGCGCAAAAGCGCTTGGGCTGGAGAATCTGATTGGCAACTTCGCTCAGGGTAAAGAGGCCGACTTTGTCGTGCTGGAGCCTACCGCAACACCGTTGCAGCAGCTGCGCTATGACAACTCCGTCACGCTGGCCGACAAGCTGTTCGTCATGATGACACTGGGCGACGATCGTTCCATCTATCGTACCTATGTCGATGGCAGACTCGTTTATGAGCGCAACTGATTGATTTTAAAATCTATTAAATAGAAACCTTTTACTCTATTCTGAGGGCGTTATTATGTCTGGAGATATACAGCAAGCACCCAGCGCCTCGTCACCGCGCGGCACACTCGATGCGTATTTCAAAATTTCAGCGCGTGGGAGCAGCGTTCGCCAGGAGATTCTGGCCGGGTTAACCACGTTTCTGGCTATGGTGTATTCCGTCATCGTCGTACCTGGTATGCTGGGTAAGGCCGGTTTTCCTCCGGCGGCGGTATTTGTCGCAACCTGCCTGGTTGCTGGGTTTGGGTCACTGCTGATGGGTCTATGGGCTAACCTGCCGATGGCGATCGGCTGCGCCATCTCCCTGACCGCGTTTACCGCCTTTAGCCTGGTGCTGGGGCAGCATATTAGCGTGCCCGTCGCCCTCGGCGCCGTATTCCTGATGGGGGTTATCTTTACCGCCATTTCCGTCACCGGGATACGAACGTGGATCCTCCGCAACCTCCCTATCGGCATTGCGCACGGCACGGGTATCGGCATTGGGCTATTTCTGCTGCTGATTGCCGCAAACGGTGTAGGTATGGTCATTAAAAATCCGCTGGAAGGGCTGCCCGTCGCGCTGGGATCCTTTACCTCATTCCCGGTACTGATGAGCCTGCTTGGCCTGGCGGTGATTTTTGGCCTCGAAAAATGCAAGGTTCCAGGCGGGATCCTGTTGGTTATCATCATCATCTCGATCATTGGTCTTATTTTCGATCCCGACGTACAGTATCACGGCCTGGTGGCGATGCCGAGTTTGAGCGATGCCGATGGTAAGTCACTGATTTTCAGCCTTGATATTATGGGAGCGCTGAAGCCAACGGTACTGCCCAGCGTACTGGCGCTGGTGATGACGGCAGTATTCGACGCCACGGGGACCATCCGCGCCGTCGCCGGTCAGGCTAATCTGCTGGACAAAGACAATCAGATTATTAATGGCGGTAAAGCGCTAACCAGCGACTCAATCAGTTCGGTCTTCTCCGGTCTGGTGGGTGCCGCGCCTGCTGCGGTGTATATCGAATCCGCCGCCGGTACGGCCGCTGGCGGCAAAACCGGGTTAACGGCCACCGTTGTCGGCTGCCTGTTCCTGGCCATTTTATTTTTATCGCCACTCTCCTATCTGATCCCAGGCTATGCCACCGCACCAGCGCTGATGTACGTCGGACTGTTGATGCTCAGTAACGTCTCAAAGCTTGATTTTAATGACTTTATTGATGCGATGTCCGGATTGGTTTGTGCGGTATTTATCGTGCTGACCGGTAATATCGTCACCGGCATTATGCTCGGCTTTGTGACGCTGGTCGTTGGGCGCGTGGTCGCGCGTGAATGGCAAAAACTGAATATCGGTACAGTGATAATCACTCTTGCGCTGGTTACATTTTATGCTGGCGGATGGGCAATCTGACAAAAAAAACCACTCCGCGTATCGCTGCGCGGAGTGGAACAATCAGTAAAAAAGGCGAGCGATTTTAACGCTTATCTTCCGCCAGCAGAGGCGGAATGCTCGGCACCATTGGCACGTCGTCGATATCCTTCTGCGTCATTCGGAACGCTTCCGGATAATGCTCGCGACTGGTGCGGCGTAGCGGCTCGGTATCGCGCCAGGTGTACAGACAGTGCTGGCACTGGTATACGGTCCAGACACCTTTCACCGGCGATTTCGCCATCACTTCAATATGCTCATCGGCGCAACGTGGACAAATCATCTTTTCCTCCTTACTTACGGTTAGCCAGCATAGCGGTCAGTTTTTCAGCCCAGGCCTTGGTTTCCGGCAGGTCTTGTACGGGCTGGCTATAGTGACCGCGGTTGTCCGGCGCAACCGGGGTGGTGGCGTCGATAATCAGTTTGTCGGTGATGCCCGCCGGGCTTGAGCCCGGATCCAGTTCCAGTACCGACATATTCGGCAACTGTACCAGGTCACCCGCCGGGTTAACTTTTGACGATAGCGCCCACATCACCTGCGGCAGGTTGAACGGGTCGACGTCTTCATCAACCATAATCACCATTTTCACGTAGCCCAGACCGTGCGGCGTGGTCATCGCACGCAGCCCCACCGCGCGGGCAAAACCGCCATAGCGTTTTTTCGTGGAGATAATCGCCAGCAGACCGTGGGTGTACATGGCGTTTACCGCCTGCACTTCCGGGAACTCCGCCTTCAGCTGCTGGTAGAGTGGTACACAGGTCGCCGGGCCCATCAGGTAGTCAATTTCGGTCCACGGCATGCCGAGGTACAGCGATTCAAAAATCGGTTTGGTGCGATACGAAACTTTATCGATGCGCACCACGGTCATGTTACGACCGCCGGAGTAGTGGCCGGTGAACTCACCGAACGGTCCTTCAATTTCACGCTTGCGGCCTTCAATCACCCCTTCGAGGATCACTTCAGAGCCCCACGGCACGTCGAAACCGGTCAGCGGCGCGGTGGCAATCGGATACGGGCTTTCACGCAGCGCGCCGGCCATTTCATATTCTGACTGGTCGTACTTCAGCGGCGTAGCGCCCATCAGGGTAATAATCGGGTCGTTGCCCAGGGTAATCGCAATCGGCAGATCTTCGCCACGCTCTTCCGCTTTGTGCAGGTGTAGCGCGATGTCGTGCATCGGTACCGGCTGAAGGCCAAGCTTACGCTTACCCTTCACTTCCATACGGTAAATGCCGACGTTCTGTTTACCGAAGTTATCCGGATCCAGCGGGTCGCGTGAGACGACGCACGCTTTATCGAGATAAAAACCGCCGTCGCCGTCGTTCAGGCGGAACAAAGGCAGGATATCGAACAGGTTAATGTCTTCGCCGTCGACGGTGTTTTCTGCCCACGCCGGGTTAGCGCGGCGCTCCGGCGCAATCGGGAATTTATCCCAGCGGCGAATAAACTCATCAATCTGTTTTTTCACCGGCGTGTTGATTGGCAGGCCCATGGAGATAGCGTGGTTCTGCCAGGAACCAATGGTGTTCATCACCACGCGAGCATCGGTAAAACCGCGAATATTATCAAACCACAACGCGGGCGCGCCGTCGCCAATGCGGCCTGTGGCATTGGCCGCGGCGGCCAGATCGGGCTCGGCATTGACCTCTTCACTGATTTTCAGTAGTTGTCCCTGGTCTTCCAGCGCCTGCAAGAATCCACGTAAATCATCAAAAGCCATTATGCATTCTCCTGTGAATATTGGTTCGCCGCCGGTAAACCCTGCCAGCGACGGGCCTTGTCATGTTTGAGGCCAAACTGATCGAGCACGCGGGTCACCACGTGCTGCACAATGTCGTCCACCGTTTCCGGATGGTTATAAAACGCGGGCATGGGCGGCACCATGGCAACGCCCATGCGGGAGAGCGCCAGCATGTTTTCCAGATGGATAGTGCTCAGCGGCATTTCGCGGGGTACCAACACCAGCTTGCGCCCCTCTTTCAGCACCACGTCAGCGGCACGCCCCACCAAACCATCCGCATAACCAGCGCGAATACCGGCCAGCGTTTTCATACTGCATGGGATAACAATCATGCCGTCGGTCTGAAAAGAGCCGGAAGAGATGGTCGCAGCCTGATCGGCCGGGCTGTGGCTGAAGTCGGCCATGGCGGCAACTTCGCGTGCGCTCCACGGAGTTTCCAGTTCGATGGTGGTTTTGGCCCATTTCGACATCACCAGGTGCGTTTCCACCTCCGGCATGCCTTGCAGCGCTTGCAGCAGCGCAACCCCCAACGGCGCGCCGGTTGCTCCCGTCATGCCAATAATCAGTCTCATCTCTCACCTCATTTTCGTTCGTGTACGAACAATATGGTTAAACTACTCCTGTTGGACGAGTCTGGCAAGGTTGTTCAGCGAAGCTCGCATTTTTTGTTCAATGGGTCGGGAGCGGCTATCATAAGCGCAGATACATTGCCGGAGAGCGATCATGGAGATCAAAAACGAAGCGTTTCACCTGCTCCGCCATCTTTTTCAACAGCATACGTCACGCTGGCAGCACGAGTTGCCGGAACTCACCAAGCCGCAGTATGCGGTCATGCGCTCCATCGCCGAATGCCCAGGCATTGAACAAGTGGCGTTGACCAGCGTGGCGGTTAGCACCAAGGCGACGCTCGCTGAAATGCTGAGCCGAATGGAGGCTCGTGGGTGGGTCAAACGCGAGCATGACCCGGATGATAAGCGTCGGCGTTTTGTTTTTTTAACCCCGGACGGGGAAGCGCTACTGGCGGCGAGCCAGCCGGTGGGAAATCGCGTGGATGATGAGTTTTTGCAGCGTTTGACGCCGCAGGAACGGGAGCAATTTACACATTTAGTTCGTAAGATGATGGAATAACGCGGAAAAAAAGCAAAGAAAAAGGCCAGTCTGACGACTGACCTCTTTGAATAAAACAGGCTTATTCGCGGAACAGCGCTTCGATATTCAGCCCCTGTGTCTGCAGAATTTCACGCAGACGACGCAGACCTTCAACCTGAATCTGACGCACGCGCTCGCGGGTCAGGCCAATCTCGCGGCCGACATCTTCCAGCGTAGCTGCTTCATACCCCAACAGACCAAAACGACGCGCCAGCACTTCACGTTGTTTGGCGTTCAGTTCGAACAGCCATTTCACGATGCTTTGCTTCATGTCATCGTCTTGCGTGGTGTCTTCCGGGCCGTTTTCATTTTCATCGGCCAGGATATCCAGCAGCGCTTTCTCAGAATCTCCGCCCAGCGGCGTATCAACTGAAGTGATGCGTTCATTGAGACGCAGCATACGGCTTACGTCATCAACCGGCTTATCCAGCTGTTCAGCTATCTCTTCCGCGCTCGGTTCATGGTCCAGCTTATGGGACAGTTCACGCGCGGTACGCAGATAGACGTTCAGTTCTTTAACAATATGGATCGGCAGACGAATGGTACGGGTTTGGTTCATGATCGCCCGTTCAATGGTCTGACGGATCCACCAGGTGGCATAGGTTGAAAAACGGAACCCACGCTCCGGGTCGAACTTCTCTACGGCACGAATCAGCCCCAGGTTACCCTCTTCAATCAGATCCAGCAGTGCCAGACCACGATTGCCGTAACGGCGGGCAATTTTCACCACCAGACGAAGGTTACTTTCAATCATCCGACGGCGTGAGGCAACGTCGCCACGCAGGGCACGACGTGCAAAATAAACTTCTTCTTCAGCGGTCAATAACGGAGAATAGCCGATCTCGCCTAAGTAAAGCTGAGTCGCATCGAGTACACGTTGAGTGGCACCCTGCGATAAGAGCTCTTCTTCCGCGAGTTCGTTGTCACTGGGTTCCTCTTCATTTAAGGCCTTCTCATCGAAAGCCTCTACTCCATTCTCATCAAATTCCGCGTCTTCATTTAAATCATGAACTTTCAGCGTATTCTGACTCATTTTAAGGTGGCTCCTACCCGTGATCCCCAGGCAATGCACCTTATCATGTCACTTTTCAGGCGACCTCTGCGGTCGCCGACGTCGCCTGAAAGCGTTCATGTGAAGTACTTTGCCGACTTATCGCTGCGGTAAATACTGCAGCGGGTTGACGGATTTCCCCTTGTAACGAATTTCAAAATGCAAACGTGTTGAACTGGTTCCGGTGCTACCCATGGTAGCGATTTTCTGCCCCGCCTTGACGTCCTGTTGTTCCCGGACCAGCATTGTATCGTTATGAGCGTAGGCACTCAGGTAATCATCGTTGTGTTTGATGATAATAAGATTACCGTAACCGCGCAGTGCGTTACCGGCATAGACGACGCGCCCATCGGCGGTTGCGACGATTGCCTGTCCTTTACTGCCTGCAATATCGATACCTTTGTTGCCACCGTCGGTGCCGCTAAAGTTCTCGATTACCTTGCCGTCAGTTGGCCAGCGCCATGAAGAGATCGGCGAACTGGTTGAAGTACTGCTGGCAGTCGGTACGGTTGTGCTCGCAGTTGGTGCCGTTACAGGCGCTGTGACTGTCGTCGCAGGCTTGTTGTTAGGCAACATTTTGTTAGCACTTTGTTCACCTGAATCCTCAGAATACGTAATTGTCGGAGTCGACGCAACAACCGCGGTTGAATTTTGTGCAGGTTTTGAGACTAATCCGGAATTTCCGCTGCTGGCCTGTGCGCTGGCCATGGCGACAGGGTTATTGCCGGTAATCGGCTGACCTGAAGCGTTACCCACCTGCAGAACCTGGCCGACATTCAGGGCGTACGGCGCCGCGACGTTGTTGCGCTGGGCCAGGTCACGGAAATCATTCCCGGTCACCCACGCAATGTAGAACAGCGTATCGCCATGCTTCACCGTGTAGGTGCTGCCGCCGGTATAGCTACCTTTAGGAATGTCGCCATATTTACGGTTATAGACGATATGACCGTTCTGCATCTGCACCGGTTGTTCAGCAACAGGCTGCGCGACTTGCGGCTGCGACTGCACCGGCTGGGTCTGAACCGGCTGTACCGGTTGAATCTGAGGCGTTGACTGCGCCGTGCTGCCCATTTTTGGCGGCGGCGTAATCAGCATGCCGGAGTTCGTGCTGCTGGAGCCTCCGCTGTTCACGGAGCTGACTGGCGCTGGTGTATTATTCGAAGAAGTACAACCGGCCAACCAAAGTGAAACCAGTGATAATGCCACAACACGATTGACGGTAAATTTAGGGCTTCCCGCGCTCATTTATCCCCCAGGAATAGGTTAACTGCCAGTGACTTAATACCGTGCAACGCAGGCGATGAACACTGGAAAACGTGTTCACCATACGCTGAATTTCGCTGAATACCCTCAGAAAAATCCGGGACTCAGGCCAGCTCCCCTTTTACCAGGGGAACGAAGCGAACAGCCTCAACGGTATCAATAATAAATTCGTCTCCCCGCCGATGAACGCGCTTGAGGTACTGGCGATCGTCGCCCACGGGTAAAACAAGGATACCGCCTTCGTCCAGCTGCGACATTAACGCAACCGGAATCTCCAGCGGTGCCGCCGTAACGATGATAGCGTCAAACGGGGCGCGCGCCTGCCACCCCTGCCAGCCATCGCCGTGGCGGGTCGATACATTATGTAAATCAAGCTGCTTCAGGCGACGCCGGGCGTGCCATTGCAGACTTTTTATCCGCTCAACAGAGCAGACATGATGCACCAGATGCGCCAGAATCGCCGTCTGATAGCCCGACCCGGTGCCAATCTCCAGCACCCGGGACTCCGGCGTCAGCTCCAGCAGCTCGGTCATGCGCGCCACCATATAGGGCTGCGAAATCGTCTGGCCCTGGCCTATCGGCAACGCGACGTTTTCCCACGCGCTATGTTCAAACGCTTCATCAATAAATTTATCGCGCGGAACCTGCGCCATCGCATCAAGCACCCGCTCATCGCGGATGCCCAGTTGACGAAGTTGGTTGAGCAGACTCTGGATACGTTTACTGACTACCATTGCGCATCAACCCTCGCCTGCTCCAACCAGCCGGTGACCACCTCATGCGCGCTGTGCGCGGTGAGATCCACATGCAGCGGCGTCACCGATACGTAGCCCGCGTCCACCGCGGCAAAATCGGTGTCCGGCCCGGCGTCGCATTTATCGCCCGGCGGCCCAATCCAGTAGAGAGTATTACCGCGCGGATCCTGCTGTGGAATCACTTTATCCGCCGGATGGCGGCTGCCGCAGCGGGTCACGCGAATGCCTTTGATTTGCTCAAGCGGCAGGTCGGGCACGTTGACGTTGAGGATACGCCCGGTGCGTAGCGGTTCGCGGGCGAGCGCGCGCAGCAGCGAGCAGGTCACCGCCGCGGCGGTCTCATAGTGCTGATGACCGTTTAGCGACACCGCCAGCGCGGGAAAGCCTAAATGGCGGCCCTCCATGGCGGCGGCAACCGTGCCAGAGTAGATCACGTCATCGCCCAAATTGGGGCCGGCATTAATACCTGAAACCACGATATCCGGGCGCGGACGCATCAGCGCATTGACACCCAGATAGACGCAGTCAGTCGGCGTGCCCATCTGTACGGCAATGTCGCCGTTATCGAAAGTGAAGGTACGAAGCGAGGATTCCAGCGTCAACGAGTTCGACGCACCGCTGCGGTTACGATCGGGTGCAACTACCTGAACCTCGGCAAATTCCCGTAAGGCTCTGGCCAGCGTCTGAATGCCTGGCGCATGGATCCCGTCATCGTTACTCAGCAATATTCGCATAATCACCTGTTGTATTGATAAGTTCCCTTACCACGCTGGTCGCGAAACTGCCCGCCGGCAGCCAGAAGCGCAGTTCGGCGGTGACATCGTCCCACCAGTTCCAGCTCAGCTGCTGCGGATAGAGCAGCATGGCGCGGCGCGCGGCTTCGACTTTTTCACGCTGCAGCAGCGACTGCAGCGCCGTCTCTTCAGCCAGCACGGTCTGTTCAAATTCCAGGGCGGTACGCTGTGTTCCCCAGTCGCCGCTCCCAGGCAGCGCTGCGGTAATCATTAATTCACGCGCGTCGACGCGAGCCTGCAATACGGCCTGCTCTTCATCGGTGGCAACAAACCAGCTGCCGCGTCCCGCTAATTGTAGCGCATCGCCGTCAACAACTTGATTAAAGTCCGGTTTTTTTAGGCGTTCACTCACTATCTGATTAAACAACGCGCTGCGGGCCGCCGACAACCAAAAACTGCGCTTATTCCGATCCCGCACCGGCGCGCCGCTTTCTGCCCAGCGCAGCGCGCCCAGCAGGTTACTGCCGCCAATGCCAAAACGCTGAGCGCCGAAGTAGTTCGGCACGCCGCGTTCGGCAATCGCCTGTAATCGTGTCTCGATGTCATCACGGCCGCTCACCTCACGCAGCACCAGTGTAAACTGGTTGCCTTTTAGCGCGCCTAAACGCAGCTTACGCTTATGACGCGCGTATTCCAGCACCTGACAGCCTTCCAGCTGAAACTGGCTTAAATCCGGCATCGTATTGCCCGGCACGCGCGCGCACAGCCACTGCTCGGTGACCGCATGCTTATCTTTCTGTCCGGCAAAGCTCACTTCGCGAGCATGTATTTTAAGGAATTTAGCCAGCGCGTCGGCAACAAATCGGGTATTGCAGCCGTTTTTCAGAATTCGCACGAGAATGTGCTCGCCTTCGCCGTCCGGCTCAAAACCTAAATCTTCAACCACCAGGAAATCTTCCGGGCTGGCTTTTAGCTGCCCCGTTCCCTGCGGCTTGCCGTGCAGGTAGGTCAGTGCATCAAACGGAATCATGACGTAGCCTTTTGCAGCAGTGCGACCGCTTCACAGGCAATGCCTTCACCGCGCCCGGTAAAACCCAGCTTCTCGGTGGTGGTCGCTTTAACGTTAACGTCATCCATATGGCAGCCGAGGTCTTCGGCAATAAACACGCGCATTTGCGGGATGTGCGGCAGCATTTTTGGCGCCTGGGCAATGATCGTGACATCAACATTGCCAAGCGTGTAGCCTTTGGCCTGTACGCGTTTCCACGCTTCGCGCAGCAGGGCGCGGCTGTCCGCGCCTTTAAAGGCGGGATCGGTGTCCGGGAACAGTTTGCCGATATCGCCCAGCGCCGCCGCGCCCAGCAGAGCGTCGGTCAACGCGTGCAGCGCCACGTCGCCATCGGAGTGCGCTAGCAGCCCTTTTTCGTACGGGATGCGCACGCCGCCAATGATAATCGGGCCTTCGCCGCCAAAGGCGTGTACGTCAAAACCGTGTCCAATTCGCATTATGCATTCTCCGGGTTACCCGAGCGGGTGAGGTAAAATTCAGCGAGCGCCAGGTCTTCCGGGCGGGTCACCTTAATATTATCAGCACGTCCGGCAATCAACTCGGGATGAAAGCCGCAATATTCTAATGCCGACGCTTCGTCGGTAATCGACGCGCCTTCGTTCAGCGCGCGGGTTAAGCAATCCAGTAACAGTTCGCGAGGGAAAAACTGCGGCGTCAGCGCATGCCACAGATCGTTACGATCGACGGTGTGCGCAATCGCGGCTTTCCCCGGCTCGGCGCGCTTCATGGTATCGCGCACCGGCGCGGCCAGAATACCGCCAACCCGGCTGGTTTCGCTTAAGCTGAGCAGGCGCGCCAGATCGTCCTGATGCAGACACGGACGGGCCGCATCGTGTACCAGCACCCATTGCGCATCATCAATCGCGCGCAGGCCCGCCAGCACGGAATCCGCGCGCTCGGCGCCGCCTTCAACGACGGTAATCTGGGGATGTTGCGCAAGAGGCAGCTGCGCGAAGCGTTCGTCTCCGGCAGAGACGGCGATAATCACCCGCTGGACGCGGGCGTGAGCCAGCAGCGCATCCACCGAGTGTTCAAGAATCGTTTTGTTACCGATTGAGAGATATTGTTTTGGGCAGTCCGTTTGCATGCGGCGGCCAAATCCGGCTGCCGGCACCACGGCGCATACGCCCGGAAAAGTCACGGCCATGTCGTCATCCTGGGACTGGTTATCGATTAGTTTGCGTTTGCCCCGCGCTCTGCGTACGTTTAGACGCATCCGGAACCAGACGATAGAACGTTTCGCCCGGACGGGTCATGCTGAGTTCATTACGTGCACGTTCCTCAATCGCTTCCTGGCCGCCATTAAGGTCATCAATTTCGGCGAAAAGCTGATCGTTGCGCGCTTTTAATTTTGCGTTGGTTGTTTGTTGTACGGATACATCATCACGGACTCGGCTGAAGTCATGCAGACCGTTCTTTCCGAACCACAGCGAATATTGTAGCCAGACCAGCAAAGCCAGTAATAGCAGCGTTAATTTACCCATCCTGCCCCCTGAAAAACGGCTCTATCATCCCATAACTTGCCGTCATACTCCACTCCGGCCGCAGGCGATACCGCATATCGCCGGAAATTTACCACATTTTCCCTGCGTATTGGCGCGCAATCGCTGCCGCCGACGCCTCAGGCGAAAGGATTAACTCATAATCCACATGAATAGCAAACCACACAGCAGGGCGACGGTCAGCAGCGTTGCAACAATGGTGTAACCCAGCTTGCCTTTCACCAGCGAGTGAAACGCAACGCCCACCACTACCGCCACGGGCATCAGGGCAAGGAAAAAAGGCCAGGTGTAGAGGAAGAAGAACAGCGTGTTATTGCCGTAATGCAGGTAGGGGATACCCAGCGCCATCAACCATGCCACAAAGCCGACAAAAGCCCCTGACAAAGACCAGGTGGTTTCATCATAAGCAGGGGCTAGTGACTCGGGTTGGGCCACGTTGATGTTCTGAGTGTTACGCATAAATAATCCTGTTAGGTCGGAGCAGGCAAACTCCGACACGTTTTCAGGATCTGATAATATCGCTCTGCCTCAGTAGATCTAATAATTGCGCAACCAAATTTGTTACTAATTGTTCACCATCCAGGTGGATCGCAGGCTGCTCGGGCGATTCATACAATGAATCAATTCCGGTGAAATTACGCAGTTCACCAGCACGCGCTTTCTTATAGAGCCCTTTCGGATCGCGAGCCTCGCAGGTTGCCAATGATGTATCGACAAAGACCTCAAAGAAACGATCGTCCCCCACGCGTTCACGCACCATCTGCCGTTCAGCGCGGTGAGGCGAGATAAATGCGGTCAATACCACCAGCCCCGCATCCACCATCAGCTTCGCCACTTCACCGACGCGGCGAATATTTTCTTTACGGTCAGCATCGCTAAAACCGAGATCGTTGCACAGCCCGTGGCGCACGTTATCGCCGTCGAGCAAATAGGTGCTTACACCAAGTTCATGCAGCGCCTCTTCCAGTGCCCCAGCCACGGTAGATTTACCCGAGCCCGAGAGCCCGGTAAACCACAGCACAACCCCACGATGCCCGTGGAGTTGTTCACGCTGCTGCGCGGTGACGGGATGGGCATGCCAGACGACGTTTTCGTCATGTGCCGCCATTACTTGCCTCCCAGCAGATCGCGCGCGCCCCAATGCGGGAAGTGTTTGCGCACCAATGCATTCAGCTCAAGTTCAAAAGCGCTGAACCCGGAATTCACCACGGCATCCTCGGTATTCGGTTCACGCACCATGCCAGCGCCAACCGTCACGTTGCTTAAACGGTCAATGAAGATCAGACCGCCGGTGACCGGGTTTTCCTGATATTTATCGAGCACCAGCGGCTCATCAAAGGTCAGGTCCACCAGGCCGATACCGTTCAACGGCAGTGCGTCCACTTCGCGCTGGGTGAGATTATTGATGTCGACCTGATACTGAATGCCGTCGACGCGGGCGCGGGTTTTCTTCCCGGCGACTTTAATATCATAGCTTTGCCCTGCCGCCAGCGGCTGCTCGGCCATCCATACCACGTCAACGGAAGCGCGTTGTACCGTCGGCAGCGCGTCCTGTGCGTCAAGCAGCAGGTCGCCACGGCTGATGTCGATTTCATCTTTCAGCACCAGCGTGATGGCTTCGCCTGCGGCCGCTTCCTGCAGATCGCCGTCGAAGGTCACAATGCGCGCCACGGTAGACTCGACGCCTGACGGCAGCACTTTAATGCGCTGGCCGACCTTCACGGTGCCGGAAGCCAGCGTGCCGGAGAAACCGCGGAAATCGAGGTTCGGGCGGTTCACGTACTGAACCGGGAAACGCATCGGTTGGGTATCCACCGTACGACGGATTTCCACCGTCTCCAGCACTTCCAGCAGCGTCGGGCCGCTGTACCACGGCAGCTTGTCGCTGTTGCTGGCAACGTTATCGCCTTCCAGCGCGGACAGCGGTACGAAGCGAATATCGAGATTGCCCGTCAGCTGCTCGGCAAAGGTCAGATACTCTTCGCGAATGCGGTTAAAGGTCTCTTCGCTGTAGCCGACGAGATCCATTTTATTGACAGCCACCACCAGATGCTTGATGCCCAGCAGTGTGGAAATAAAGCTGTGACGACGGGTCTGATCCAGCACGCCTTTACGCGCGTCGATCAGCAAAATCGCCAGGTCGCAGGTCGACGCGCCGGTGGCCATGTTACGGGTGTACTGCTCGTGCCCCGGGGTGTCGGCGATAATAAATTTACGCTTCTCGGTGGAGAAATAGCGGTACGCCACGTCGATGGTGATGCCCTGCTCGCGCTCGGCCTGCAGGCCATCTACCAGCAGCGCCAGATCGAGCTTCTCGCCCTGAGTACCGTGACGCTTGCTGTCATTGTGCAGCGACGACAGCTGGTCCTCGTAAATCTGCCGGGTGTCGTGCAGCAGGCGGCCAATCAGCGTACTTTTGCCGTCATCCACGCTGCCGCAGGTCAGAAAGCGCAGCAGGCTTTTATGCTGCTGAGCGTGCAGATACGCTTCAACGCCGCCTTCATCGGCAATTTGTTGTGCAATAGTGGTATTCATGGCGGCTCCTTAGAAATAACCCTGACGTTTTTTAAGCTCCATGGAGCCGGCCTGGTCGCGGTCAATCACGCGGCCCTGGCGTTCACTGGTGGTCGAGACCAGCATCTCTTCGATAATTTCCGGCAGCGTTTGCGCGTCGGACTCTACCGCGCCGGTCAGCGGCCAGCATCCCAGGGTACGGAAACGCACCATGCGTTTTTTGATCACTTCGCCAGGCTGCAAATCAATACGATCGTCATCGATCATCATCAGCATGCCGTCACGTTCCAGCACGGGGCGCTCAGCGGCCAGGTACAGCGGAACAATTTCGATGTTTTCCAGATAGATATACTGCCAGATATCCAGCTCGGTCCAGTTAGAGAGCGGGAAGACGCGAATGCTTTCGCCTTTGTTGATCTGCCCGTTGTAGTTGTGCCACAGCTCCGGACGCTGGTTCTTCGGATCCCAGCGGTGGAAACGGTCGCGGAAAGAGTAAATACGCTCTTTGGCGCGGGATTTCTCTTCATCGCGGCGCGCGCCGCCGAAAGCGGCATCAAAACCGTATTTATTCAGCGCCTGCTTCAGCCCTTCGGTTTTCATGATATCCGTGTGTTTGGCGCTGCCGTGCACGAACGGGTTAATGCCCATCGCCACCCCTTCCGGGTTTTTGTGCACCAGCAGTTCGCAGCCGTAGGCTTTCGCAGTACGGTCGCGGAACTCGTACATTTCGCGGAACTTCCAGCCGGTATCGACGTGCAACAGAGGGAACGGCAACGTGCCCGGATAAAACGCCTTGCGCGCCAGGTGCAGCATTACGCTGGAATCTTTGCCGATGGAGTACATCATCACCGGATTAGAGAATTCGGCGGCCACCTCACGGATGATATGGATGCTTTCCGCCTCCAGTTGCCGCAGGTGAGTAAGTCGTTTTTGGTCCATAACCGTTCCTTAAGCCTGATTCATTGCATATCTGTTGTGTTTGAGGGCCGATCTTGTCGTTGGCGCTTATTGGGTTGTTGCTGCGGGGTCGTGCTACAACTCGCTAACAATCAGCAATAGAGGGACTATAGGGGTAGGTTTAGACCAAATGAAATTACGAAAAGGAATGAGTAGTTACTCAAAGGAATAACGGTCTGGAAAAGCAAATATCAAAAAGTGCTTAACATGCTATTTTTCGGGCATTTAAGAGCTTTTGAAATTGTGTAATGAAAACCACAGTTTCATACTAAGCGCGTCTATTTTTTTGCTCTGTTGTAAGGACTTCCTATGTTCTCCGCATTGCGCCACTGCATGGCAGCCCTGGCGCTCGGCGTATGCTTCACCTTCCCGGCCCAGGCCGCCGCCTCGTCACTGGGCGCCATCGCCAATACGCAGGCTCGCTATATTGCCACCTATTTCCCCGGACGCATTACCGGCACGCCCGCTGAAATGCTCTCCGCCGACTATATTCGTCAGCAGTTTGCGCAAATGGGTTACCAGAGCGATATCCGTACCTTTAACAGCCGCTATATCTACACCAGCAAAGATAACCGAAAAAACTGGCATAACGTGGTCGGCAGTACGGTTATCGCGGCGCATGAAGGGAAATCCAGCCAGCAGATTATTGTCATGGCACACCTGGACACCTACGCGCCGCACAGCGATAGCGACGTCGAACAGAATCTCGGCGGCCTGACGCTTCAGGGCATCGACGATAACGCACTGGGTCTCGGCGTGATGCTGGAGCTGGCGGAACGTTTTAAAAATATTCCCACAGAGTATGGCATCCGTTTTATCGCCACCAGCGGTGAAGAGGAAGGCAAGCTTGGCGCAGAGAATTTACTTAAGCGTATGAGCAGCGCGGAAAAGAAAAACACCCTGCTGGTCATTAACCTCGACAATCTGGTCGTCGGCGACAAACTCTATTTTAACAGCGGCGTCAAAACCCCGGCCTCGGTGCGCAAATTAACCCGCGACCGGGCGCTGACGCTGGCCCACAGTCGCGGCATTGCCGCAGCCACCAACCCGGGTCTTAACCCCCTGTATCCACAGGGCACCGGCTGCTGCAACGATGCCGAAATTTTTGATAACGCAGGTATCCCCGTACTTTCTGTCGAAGCCACTAATTGGTCGCTTGGCAAAAAGGACGGTTATCAGCAGCGCGCGAAAAGCGCCAGCTTCCCGGACGGTACCAGCTGGCATAACGCGCAACTCGACAACCAGCAGTATATTGATAAAGCACTGCCGGGGCGTATTGAGCGCCGTAGCCGCGAGGTGGTTCGGGTGATGATGCCGCTGATGCGGGAGCTGGCGAAGGCGAAAACGCACGGCTGATACCCTCAAGGTCAGGCAGCCCGCCTGACCTTGACCGCATTACACCGTAGGTATCGTTCCGCCATCAATAACGTACTCACTGCCAGTAATCGAAGCGGCTCGCTCAGACGCCAGGAAAGCAATCAGGTTCGCCACCTCCTCCGGCGTTGACGGGCGACCGAGCGCAATACCGCCCAGTGAATCCATAATGATCTTTTTACTGTCCTCGTAATCTATTCCTTTTTCAGCAGCCAGCCGCTCGGCAAAGCGCACAGCGGCCTCGGTTTCAATCCATCCCGGCGATACCGTTAAGACACGAACGCCTTGTGGCGACACTTCTTTGGAGAGGCTTTTGCTGTAGGTGGATAGCGCAGCTTTTGCCGCCGCATAAGCCGTAGTGGACTCCGGTAACGGCAGGGTACGCTGGATAGACGAGACGTGAACGACCACACCCTGTCCATTAGCCACCATCGCAGGCAACAGCAGGCGATCCAGACGGACGGCGGGATAGAGGTTCAACGCCAGCTCCTGTTGCCAGATATCATCGCTGAGCACGGCGTAGCCTCCTGCCGGTGACGACGAGCCGCCAAGCATATGGACGACAATATCAACGCCGCCAAGCTGCGTCTGTACGGTATCGGCCAACGCCACACAGCCCTCCGCGGTTGTGAGGTCAACGGGGACAAAAAGCGCGTCGCTATGGGCCTCCGGTTGATGTCTGGCACAGGTCATCACCCGCGCGCCCTGCGCTAAAAACAGCGCGACCGTCGCCGCGCCGGCGCCTTTGGTCCCCGACGTGACCAGCACTCGTTTCCCCTCAAGACCCAGAAAGCTCGGCATAGCCAATCTCCAGGTTAACAATACGGTCTTTTAACAGACGGAAATCGTAATCCAGCACAACAGGGCTACCCGGGAAGTTGCCGCTAACATTGGCACGAATCGTCACGATGCCGCCGCGTGAAAATATCTCGAACGGTTGAGAGACAAAATCATACCGTTCTCTGGAAGCGACCCGCCATGCGCGGATAGCCGTGCGGCCGGTATAGGTATTCCCCTCATCTTTGACCACCGCATATTCCGCAAAGGCACTCATCGCCGTGTCGAGACTTTCTTCATCAAAGAAATGCTGTATTGCCGTTGGCATGTGCATGCTGCCGCTCCTTTCAATAAACGTTACGGGTTTACTGTATGGATCCGCTATAGTTTAAACAATCAGGACAAACATTAATGAAGTAATGAAGGAAACGGGATAATGTCGCGCATTGCGCTCACCGATTTAGAAGCCGTCATGGCCATTGCGCGTCGCGGAACTTTTCGCGCAGCAGCGGTGGATCTGGGCGTTTCCACCACGGCGCTGAGCCACACTATTGCCAAATTTGAGTCCGGGCTTGGCGTCCGGCTGTTTAATCGCACCACCCGCAGCGTCAGCCTTACCGATGCGGGCCGCCTGTTTATTGATAATGTCGGCCCTTCGCTCCAGGGGGTTTATGATGCTCTGGAGGTCGTTCGCGCCCGCCGCGAAACGCCGTCGGGGCTGTTGCGAATTAATACTCCGCCCTTTGCCGCGCGCACCATTCTCTCTTCGCTGGTGCTGAAGTTCCTGCAGCGCTATCCCGAAATGCAGGTCGATATTGTCACCGATGGCCGCCTGATTGATATCGTGTCGGAAGGCTTTGATATGGGCGTCCGCGTAGCGAAGCTAATCCCCAATGACATGATTGCTATTTCATTAGGCCAGCCGCAGCGTCATGCGATCGTCGCTTCGCCTCAGTATCTGAAAGAACATGGCAGCCCTAAAACGCCGCTCGATCTTCTCCATCACGCCTGCATTCGCGTCAGACTGCCCGACGGCACGATTTATCGCTGGCACCTGGAAAACGTCGGAGAGGTTGTGCAGGTGGATGTTCAAGGGCGACTTACGCTTGATGAAGCCTCTTTAGCGCGGATTGCCGTGCTGGAAGGCGCCGGGATTGGCTGTTTTCTGGAGCAGGATGTGGTGGAGGATATCGCCGTAGGCCTTTTGGTTCGCCTGCTCAGCGACTGGACGCCGCCCTTCCCCGGCCTGTGCATTTACTACCCCGGGCGTCGCAACCCGTCCGCCGGGCTTACCGCCTTTCTGGAAATGGCGAGGGAATTAGGTCGCCAGCAGACTTAATATCGCGCAGCAGAGGACCCGCTACGCGATAAATCTATTACCCTTCGTGCAGCCCGCACTCGCGCTTCAGCCCGAAGAAGCGCGTCTCTTCTTCCGCCATGCCCGGCTCCCATTTGCGGGTGGTGTGCGTATCGCCAACCGACAGATAGCCCTGATCCCACAGCGGATGGTATTTCAAACCGTGTTTTTGCAGATACTGGTAAACCGTACGGTTATCCCAGTCGATAATCGGCAGCACTTTAAACACGCCGCGCTGAATCGCCAGCACCGGCAGCGTAGCACGGCTACCAGACTGCTCGCGGCGCAGGCCGGCAAACCAGGTCTGCGCGTTTAGCTCTTTGAGCGCCCGGTTCATCGGCTCAACCTTGTTGATGTCATTGTATTTCTCAATGCCTTCAACACCCTGCTCCCACAGTTTGCCGTAGCGCGCTTCCTGCCATGCCGCGCTCTCTTTGGCGCGATAAACCTGGAGATTGAGTTTGAGTTTGTCCGTTAACTCATCAATAAACTGGTAGGTTTCCGGGAACAGGTAGCCGGTATCGGTGAGGATCACCGGGATATCCGGGCGAATCTGATTCACCAGATGCAG
>ERZ1026892.52-NODE-52-length-55077-cov-12.282705_pt1 | contig 55077 bp, 88 predicted proteins | sample MGYA00380176_ERZ1026892 | MGnify/ENA primary metagenome ERZ1026892 (study PRJEB33269, sample SAMEA4719812) | human gut metagenome | biome: human-associated habitat; feature: organic feature; material: feces | place: Cameroon | collected 2013-10 ... | reverse complement strand
GGTTTATATAGTTCTTCTTCTGCCTGTTTCCGTGCGGCTGCTGCTTCTTCTAACGTCTTAAAATAGCCTATTATATTTAATTTGCCCTTAAAACCAATATACGCCACGTAGTTATTTGTAGTTTTGCGATAGCTTACACCCTTAACTCCGGAAGTGTTTGCTTTCCCCGGCTTATTGCTATTAATCGTGCTAAGATTTGTATTTTCTACTAATCCCAAATATTTATTTATATTTTTCTTTGCATTTTCTCTATTGACACATCCACAAGAAACGCAAAAACCAGATGTGAGATTCCGCTGAGTTGTATTAAAAATTTTTCCACAATTTAAGCACTCACATTCCCATATCGTTTTAATGCCTTTCCCGCTTATGCACTTAATTACTTTAATTTTGCTAAATACTTTGTTTGTTAAATCTATGTCATTTTCTTTTCTAACAACGCCGCTAAATTTTTCGCTTAATTCCTTAGCAGCCACACAGCCACAAGATTTAGTTTTGCCGTATTTTAAATTTTTAGCATTTACATCTTTAATTTTTCCGCAAACACACTTGCATTTATAATAGCTTGCATTATTTTTGCTCGGAGCTTTTTCTAATACTGTCCAGTACGTGCCGGGAACCTTTTCGCCGATATTAAACTCTATTTTTTTCATCATTGTTTTCCTACTTTCTATATTTAAAATAAAAAAAGATGTATAACCGCCTATTTTAACGATTATACATCTTATGTTGTGGTTTATTATGTCTCTATTTTAGCGAATATCCGTAACTTTTACAAGAGAATTTATAAGGTTCTCCTCGTCTTTCTCCAAGATTTCAAAATCTGCTATCATTGGCATACCATCCTCATCGTCGCCGACCCAACAACAGCCAGAATCAAGAAGCTCTTCCTCATTTCCGTCGTCACTTTGCCATAAATCCGCAAATCTGATTTCCTCACCTACTTCTAACATGTTGCCATCGTACATTTTAAACTCTTTCATATCGTCCGCCTTTTAACCTTTCTTTAATTCTGTTATCTTGCTGTTTCAAAAAATCTATTAGCTCTCTGTCTTGCTTCTTCGTCCTCGATTTCGTCTTCCTCGAATGTGTACGGAACCGCTTCGCCGATTCCACATTCTTTTTGAAGATAATCTTGTAAATCCAGCAAGTTCTCTATCTTCTCCCAGCTTGCAAGCATTTCATTGAAGATATCTTCCTCCTCTTCGTAATTGCTTATATCTAGCTTAAAGTAATCCTTAAGCTCATTAAATGTATAATGTATTAACTCGGCGTTGGTGTCTCTTTGTCTCTTGTCGATTATGTGATATGTTTTCATATTTCGCACCTTCCAGCCTTTGTGGCTGTCCTTTCTTAATTTGTACAATTATAATATCATATTGTTATCACTTTTGCAAGTGATATTTTAAAATGTTTTATAATTTCTTTTTTAACTCTCTCTCCTCTTCGGTTTCCTCATATATAAAGAGGTCTTTCGGCTGCATATCCAGAATCAAGCAAAGATTATTTATGCTTTTAGCATTTATGTTTGTATCTTCATTTTTTATCTTCTTAAGTGTGTCTTGGCTCAATAATCCGCTTGTTTTAGCTTTGTATGTGTTAAATCCAGCACGTTCTAAAGCGTCGCCGACATTAAAGCGATATTTAAGCATTGCGATAGCTCCTTCCTATATTGTTTTATTTGTTTCCTATAATAATATAGTATGTTCTAAAAGTCAATAAAAATATTTCTTAAAAAAGTTATAAAAATGCTTGCATATTTCTTTTTAAAGTGATATTATAATCTTGCAAATAAAAAAGGCGGTTGCCACTCTACCAAAGCAAACAACCGCCACCAATCAAAAAAGAAAGGTAAGCCGATTATATCACAGTCGGCGAAACGGTACAAGATTATGAGATTTGAAGAGTTGTTTATCACAATGCATTGTGATTTTTTCGAGGTTCACAAAAACGGAAAGATTGAGCGTATAGAATACGAGGGAAGCGGCAAGATGTTCACAGCTTCCAAGAAGTATTTTGATGATGTGGTTAAAGATTTTTATATTATTAGAGCCAAAAACAGCAATGATTTAGGCTTAATGATTAGATTATAAGGAGGAGTTGTTATGAATTGGCAAGTTATAGAAACGCAATACTTTAGTAAATTTGAAAGCCCAAAAGAAAAGATTGTAGCACAATTTGATACTCTGGTTTTGGCGGAGGATTTCGTTAATTTAGTTATTCCTAAAGATACACAGGACAGATTTAGAATTGAACACATCAGCACGGAGGTATAAAACATGAAGATTTTGCTTGAAAAGATTAAGAAGTTGGAACAGTTAGAGAAAGTCGCAGATGAAGCAGAGGCAAGATATACAGAAGAGCCAGAAAATACAGAGCTTGAAAATGCTTTTGATGAGGCATACAAGGCAGAATTTGACGCATATATAAGTGCCGCGAAGTATATTGAATATATGACAGGCGGCAAGGTTGATTTTATGAAAGCAAAGGAATTAATACAGACAAAGCGCGCGGAGCTTTTGCAGCTCTTAGCATAATTAGCAAGACTGGTGCTTCCAGGGTTCGATTCCCCGGCTTGCTCTCGTCCTGTAAGGGATAATATTAAGAATATGGAGGTTTAAAGATTATGACAAGAAAACATTTAAAAACGGCTTTAATAATAGCAATAACGGCGATTATTGCAGCAGTTGCAACGAGTATATTTATGATTTACACAGCAGAGCCAAGCGCGCCATGTGATATAAATTGGTGCGGCTTTGTACAAAGTTACAAATAATTAATAAATTAAGGGCGTACAATCTGCGCCCTTTTTGGCTTGCTTGGTTTTGGTTGGTTCGATTCCAGCCGCAAGCATTAAGCATATATTTTATATGCTTTTCTTTGCGTACCTTGAAAAATTAATATAATAATGCTATGCTTATATATAAGGCTTTTGCGCCTTTTTAGGTGTGCGAGTGTATTCAGTCGGGGTGGCGTGCGTTCTGGTGTTCCTAGAGCTGGCAGCAGCTTCCAGCAACTCAACAGGCATATTATACCCATTTTGTACAACGCATTTAAAAGCGTTTTAAGGCTTGTTTTACTTTATGCTCTTATACTTCTATATTTGCGCAATAAAACCGCCGTACAGGGCAAATCACGAAGCCACAGCACCGAAATTGTAAGACATACCAACAGCCGCAAAGAATCAGCCACGCACTTTAGCTTGTTAAAGTTCTAAAGTTTTTCATCAATTTTTCAAGATAAATCTGAACGAAATCGAGGTCAAAATCAGGTATAAGTTTTCACCCGATTTTTGGATTTCAAGATTGCATATGACGGGGGTTTCAAAAATTTTGCATTATATTTTATAAGAAAATTTTTTCAATTTTTAGAGTAGGATTTGAACAAAATCTGAACAGGATTTTGGAAAATGTCAAAATCGAAATTGCGAATATAAAATACCACACCTGGGGGCGTTCAAAAAAATTCAGTTTATTTTTTCTGACAACATTCTTCTGTATGCACCAACGCCTTACTCGAATACCGACATTGGCTAAGCTCATATATCAGCAATTCCTTAGTCATAGTTGGATTAGTTCTTTGAATTATCTTTAACAGTTCATTAACGCTCATTATCCCACTCTCCTAACTGCTCCAAGTACCATATCAACAATATCAAATACTTCATCTCCATATGTTGCTACAAAATCACACAATATTTCTTCCTGCTCAATCGGCAAATAAACATCATAGGACATACAGATTGCGTGACATACTTCGTGTATCAGTACTTTGCGTTGCATAAATCCGTGTAATGCATTTGACAGATAGATTGTATGTGTGTTCCTATCAGTTACACCCAACACAGAAACATTGTCTGACCGCTTTAATTCGCCCGAATTTGAATTTTTATATTGTACTTGCCACATTGTGCCATTGATACTAAAAACCATCTGTATGCTCCTTTCTGAATAAAATAGGCTATGAATATTGCTACCCATAGCCTTTATAATTAAATCTTAGACACTAAAGTAGACATCTTGCTCCTAAGAAGATTCTTCTCTTCTGCGGTCATATCTCCGATAAGCTGTGTGATATCACCGCCAAGCTCCTTGATGTAACCATCAAGCGCTTTCATCTTGTGTTCTTTATCTTCTGGCGTATTAGCCTTGTGCATTTCCTTTGTTTCTGTGTAGTTTCTCTTTGCCCTGTCATAGCCGCTTTCATTCATTGGCTCTGTATAGTACATCTTGCCATAATCCCTATCCATATCTCTCATATGCTCCATTTCTGGGTACATATGATAATATGGTGGTTCTTCATATCCTCTGCGGTATGTTCCTTTGCCTTTAGGGGCAAATCTGCCATTTGCATAGCGGTAGTGGTCGTAGTATCTTCTGTCCGGATAATCTTCGTACTGCTCAATCATACGCATAATATCCTCATTATCTTCTGACTTTTCCATAGCTTCAACAATTCTGTAATCCTTGTCAAAACAAGCTATGTTCTTCGCTATTTCTGTAAAATCCTTTAAGTCGTCAAGGTTCTGTCCTTCAAAATTGTCAATTCCAATTCCATCAACCTTTGCCTTGACGCATTCCATTATCTGTTTAGCCCATTTATGCATATCATCAAGCCTCCCTTACTGCGATTAAGTTACTATTCTGAACTTCAATAGCCTGTGTAGATGTATTCTGCACCGCTACTGTACTGCAACATCCGCAAGGTACATCGATATAAGCCTGTGCTGATACATTAAAGAAATTCTCAACTGCCGCCGGAGTAACTATCATCTTTGTTGACTGCAAAGGCTCTCCATCTACCGCGATTGCAAGAGAAATAGCGCCTACTGTACCGCCTGTTGGTATCTGAATATTGCCGGAATACGATACTAAAAACCTAGCCTTGCACTGGTTAGTAATACCTCTTAGCTTGATAATTCCACTTCCGGATCTGTGTACAATGCATTTAGTTCCGTTTACGGCTGTTTCTGTAAATGCTACATCTTCGCCGGCGGCAACTGTTTGTAATGCAATTCCTGTTATTTCCATTATCTTTACCTCTCTTTCATAAAATAAGGGCAAACATTATAGTCTGCCCTTTGTGTTTATAAGTAATACTGCTTAGCAGACATAATCGAGTTAAACTCAATTAAGATACTCAATTATTCAGTTGTTAGCAATTACAGCCAGTGTTGCATCCACATCCATAAGCATAAGCATTAGGGTTAGGCACAACATAAGCTGGAATAGCTGTAGGATTCACAGCGTTGATAATCTGATTTGTCTGTGCTGCCATCTGAGTTGTAAGTAGTGCGCTCTGTCTATCCTGTGAAGCAGCTCTGCGTAAATCGTTGTTTTCAGCCTGTAAGCTAGAAATCTTCTCGTTGCAGAGATAATCGAGGATTGCTCTTGTTCCTGCCTGCTGACTGTCGATAATATCTCTTGTATTGTTATTCATTGCGTTAGTCATAGCACATGTATTCTGTGCCATATTGTAATTAACACCCTGAACAGCTTCTCTTACATCGCAGCAGCAGTTTGCAAGCTGTGACTGTAAAGCGTTGGTATTCTGCATATTAGCAACTGTATCAGCATTGATAGCCTGCTGTATGCCGTAGCCAGTCTGCATGATATTTGTATTAATACCATTGAAACCTGTGAGCATACTATTATTCATAGCGTAAAAGCCATCACATAAGCCGTTAGAAATACCATCTAACTTGCTGATAACTGCCTGATTATCAAAACCTCTCTGAATATCAGCCTGTGTAGCTGCTGTTGCAACATAGCCACCGCCATTATTGCCACCAAAACCGCCAAATCCACCATTACCCCATCCGAAGAGTAAGGCAAATACAACGATTATCCAAAGCCAACCGCCATCAGCCCATCCGCCGTTATTGCCGTTTCCGTCAATGTTTGCGACTAATGGTACACTGGCACAATTTGAGTTTGAAAACATATTGTTACCTCCTAAAAATATATTCATAAAGATGTCACCCAGGTAATTTGCAAAGACATCTAATATGCTACTAATTACCAAATCTACTTTTTATCTGATTGAATACATCATCTGCATTTAATCCTTTTTCCTTGCATAAATTCCTAGCCATTTGCTCTATGCCTTGCATATTGCCCTGTTGTGCCATCTGCATAGTGTTTTTCATCATGGGGTTATTCATAATTTGATTATTCCCCATCATTTGTTGTAAAAATTGTTGCGGACCAGCTTTCATCATTTGAAAAATGTTAATTGGATTCATTCTTCATCACCGCCTTTGCTTTGAGTTTTTGAAGTTTTTCTTTGCGTTCCTAAAGATTTATCAAATCTATCTTCTAACTGCCCTATCTTTTCTGATAGTTCCTCAAACTTATTTAAGAATAGCTGCGTGCTTTCGTCTGACAGGCTAAATTTAGCATTTTCTACGTTAGCCATAGAATTTACCATCTGATTATCTTTAGGAGCTGTATAAGGCTTATAAATAATCGTATTGATTGTTCCGTTAGCATTCCAGCCTTTAACATATATTTCCGATAAGTCCTGCTTAGGGAAAAATGCCATCGAACCGTCCATCGGCACTTCATTAGCATTAATATTTTCGAGTGCCTGTACAATCCTGCCGTTAATGCCTACTGTCTGCTGCGGCATAGGCTGTTGATTTATCTGCATAGGTTGCTGCTGTAAACTCTGCTGATAATTTTGCAAAAAGTTCATTCTATCCGCATATGTATTCTGCATAGGCATATAATTATTATTCATCATAGGTGCTGTCTGATAAGGATTGTTTATCATCTTCTACCTCCTCCAAGACTTCTTCAATTGCGTGGATAACAAGAGATAATGTCACCAGATCAAGTTTCTGCAATTCTTCTTTACTTAAGATTTTTTCTCTAATTTCATCAGAAAACATGCACATTACCTCTCTTTCTGATTTAATTTTGACATAAAAAAAGAGAAGAACATTCTCAAGTTCTTCTCATATTTACATCACGCAAAAGCTCTTTTATTTAATTGTTTTCATCCGTACACCATCAAAATTTCCGTACACCATTTTTACACCATTTTGCCATTGAAATACATAGAAATATATAGATTTATGTGGTGTATGAGTGGTGTAAGCATTTTTATTTTATACTTCCCAACCCCCTTAAATACAGTAATTATCATAACTTTCATTAAGGTCATAAGGAGTTATCTGGTATACATAATAAGTTTCTTTGGTATTATATATTTTTAACTCTTTAAGCCGCATAAATACTGGATTTTAAATTTTCTATGGAGTATATTTACACCATGCTTACACCACACTTTTCACAAAATCAACAACCTTATTATCGTTCTTAACAATTCTTTCAATGTCGTCACTTGCTTTCTGCGGCATAACATGTGTGTATAAATCCATTGTCATTTGTAATGTTGCATGACCTAAATATGATTGAACAACTTTCGGCTGCACGCCTGCTTCAAAACATCTTGTAGCAAATGTATGCCTCAAGGCATGTCCACTGAAATACTCCATTTCTTCATCACTAGATTTCGATATATTAATCATATCAACAATCGCCTTAATTGCATCGCTGTAAATCTGTGAATTAAGAGGTGTGTTAAACTTAGTTGTAAATAAATAATCATTTTGCTCTTTGGGTCGTTTGCTTTTAACTGCAAACTTTTGTTTTATTTGTCTTTTAAGATATTTCTGGCACAAACTGTTCATAGGCACTTTTCTATTACTCTGTTCTGTTTTAGGCTCTTCTAAATGAAATTCCTTGCATTCATCATCAAGATATTTCTGATACACAAGCGTTTTTGAAACATTTATCAATCCATTCTCAAAGTCAATATCATTTTCAGTTAAAGCAAAAAGTTCCCCCGGACGTAAACCTGTATTAACTGCAACATTAAACAAGTTATCGTAGAATGTACCAGCACAACATTCAAAGAATATTTCTTGTTCCTCAAGCGTCAATGCCTTAGCAAAAACTTCTTTCTTTGCTCTTAATTTAACGCCTTTTGCCGGATTCTTAGACATTAATTCATCTTCCATTGCCCTTGAGAACATGTCGGAGAGAATAACTTTGATTTTATTCTGCCTTTCATATCCATATGTTTTATCGTCAGCAATATCAATTAATCGTTGAATATCCGACTTAACAATAGAATTTATGTTGCGGCCTCCCAAAAAAGGTGATATATTTTTAGTGTATATGTGAGTGTATTCCCTAAGTGTATTGGGGCGTACACTTTTCTTTTTATATACATCCACCCAGCGATTAAACCAATCATCAAGCTTGATATTATCTCTTATACTTGTGAACGACTGATTATCAGCTATTGCAATTGCAAGTTTCTTTCTCAATTCCGACAGTTTATCGTCATAAATGCTTTTTCTCTGACCGAATCTGTCAACATACCTGCCACAATACTTTCCGTTCTTCCGTTGGCAGATTCCATTTCCTAATTCTTTTCCTTTTAAATCCTTTCCCATTTTCTTTAGCTCCTCTCCATAAACAAAGAGCTATTGCGTGATAATTAATATTACTACACAATAGCTTATATTTCAATATAACTCTATATTTCACTCGCTTTCTCTATATAACGTTCAAACTCTTTACGCTTGACAAGTCTTTTATTTCCGACCTTCAAAACAAAAGGACAACTAATCTCATTAAGCATTGTACTAATTCTATTAATTCCAATGTTGCTATATTCAGACGCTTCTTCAACTGTCAGCGTTACTTTTTCCCAGATAGGAATTGTTTTAACCATTTCATCAGTCCTTTCTATCTTGATTTTTATATCCTTAATTCTCCTTGAAATTGTTGCTTTGGATAACATAAGTCTCTGGCTAATTTGCTCTAAACTCATATTACCCACAAGCAGCTTAAAAATTCTTAATTCCTCGTCAGTAAAATTGGCATTTTCCAATATCTTTTCAAGTTCCGGCTTAGTAAGTTCAGATAACTTCATAAGCCATACTCCTTAATATTTAATTTTAATTTTTGTCTCTTCTTCTAACTGTTCAATAAGTTCTTTCGGATCTATAAGCCCTGCGTTAAAATCTTCATTGAATTTATCAATTTCATCAATAAGCCGTTCTAGTCGCTTATTCCCGAATCCGAATTTATCATGCAGCACCCATAGCAGAATTGTTAAGGCATTACCGAACATTTCTTTATTTTCTTTGTTCTTCTGCCTATTTAACTGAACTCTCATCATTTGTTCTTGAAATCTTCGCTGTTCCGACTTGCTCATTGCTCTCAACCTCTAGTTTTTCAATTATTAATTTGTTATCTTGCGGATATATTTTATATATATCCCCTGCGTTTATGATGCCTTGTCGCATAAACTTAGGTGGTATTGAAACTCGCCCACAATTATCCATTTTGCGGATAACCATGTCTTTCTCAACATCTTTTTCGGTTATCCCATAATTTTTTCGATATGCTTTAAAAGTGCTGTAAGGTATTCCAATTTTCTCTGTCATGCGTTTGTTGCGTTTTGCCGACCTTTTCCTTGCCAAAACTTTGGCACTTTCTTTAGAATTATATCTTTGATTCCATTCCGTAGCCTTGCCACTTTCAACATATTCGCGTAACTTAGCCTTGCCTTTTTCAGAATTGCGATAGCGTTTTTGATTTACATACTGTCTGCGCTGCTTATCTGTCTTATTCTTCATAGAATTTTCCGTGTTGATTCTAGCATCTCTGCTAAAATCTTCTTTTTCTGGCACATCATATTCACAATCGTCAAGAGTGCAGTTAAGGCAATCGGGATAAATGCAATTTTTAGGTTTCATAGTTTTACCTCATGGCGTTTATTCTTTCTTGAATATCTTTAGGTGCTTCGATATACTCTTCTGCATTTGTATTCTGACCGATAAGGGTATTTCCTTTAATTGTAGGTGTATTTATATCTCTTTGGAATTTTTGCTCGATTTGAGCCTTATACGAATTTGCATTCGTCTTTTCGATAAGTGATTTGATGTTATCTGGCATACGATTTATTTCATTCGCACGCTTGACAACTGTTTCATAAGTTCTTAGAAAATTTGATTGTATAACTGTTTCTATCGTCTGATAATCTGCTGTCGCCCAGTTCTTTAGATTGTCCGGCATTCCAACAGCTTGTTTGACAAGTGGTGGCAACTTGTTAAATTCCTCAACAGCACCATAATAACCATTTCGTAACGCTTTACTGACTAATCCCCATGCCGCCATTCCGTCAAGTTCCTGTGGCTGTGATATTATCTGTATCTTACTCATTATCTGCCCTACATCTGGCGCAAATCCACTTGTGTTAGTTGCAATACAAGCTCTTAATGCCTGTGAAACTAATTCTTCCGGGTATTCAGCAAGCATTATATACCAAGCATTAAGGGCAATCTCTTTATCTGGCGGATTGTAGTTAGGATAATAAGCCTGTATCGTCATTAGAAGTTTTCCAACCTGTTCCCTTGTCATTTCATTGCCTCCATCCATTCGTCAAATACATTTTTCTTACCTTGTTGCTTATTAGAATTATCTTCTTTCAATTCAAATAACCCTTGCCAACAATGGTCTACTGACTGATTGAGAATTTTAACCGCTAAGTTGTTATCTCCGCCCGATAGCTTATCAAGAGTATTCATAGCTCTATGTAATGCCTTGTCGGTGCAGATAGGCTTTTTAATTCTCTTACGCATTGTCACATACTCGTTAAATGCTTCATCAAGCAATTCATCATCAGGATAATAACTTTTCTTTTTGGATATTACGTTAGTAATATCTTTTTCTGTATTCTTATCTTCTTTAATTTCTTCTGTTCTTTCATTCTTACTTTCTTTTAATATAGAGTTTGTTAATAGAATGTTATCTGTTTGTTGATTGTTTGTTAAGTTGCTTGTTATTTGTTTGTTATCTTGCTTGTTATCCGTTTGATACAAATTGTAATTAACCACAGTAAATATCGTAAATTTGTTTGTTGCTTTGCTTGTTATTTCGCCTGTTAATTGTAAGTGTTTTAGTGAGGTGCGAATTTCCATTACAGACAAATTAGTTTCTTTTGATAATTCAGATATTGAAGAGGGGAAAGACCCTCTTTCAATTATCTTGCCTTTATAATTTCCGTCTTTCCAATAGGCACTTATCAACATATACATAAAAAGTCTGAATGTATTAATATCACTCCACCATTCCCACTTTAAAATCTTTCTGTCAATTTTAATAAAATTGCCTGCCATAATTACCTCTTCAAGTTCTGTTACATTGTTACTTCACTAAATCATTAATATTAACTCTAAATCTACCAAAAGAAAACCTCGGTTTTATGTCGCGACAACCTATTCCTTTCTTTAATTTTTAGTTATCTTCTTTTCTCTTAAAATCTTCACAAGGTACTGTTTTACTGCAAGCATAAATGTCTGTTCCAAATGGATTTCTTACTCTCAAATAGCCAAACTCGCAGATATTACAAAAGTGACTTCCTTCATTGCTTTTACAATCAGTAGGCTTTTCCCTTGTCATTTCATCAATTTTCTTCTGCAATCTTTCATTTTCATTAGAAAGAGTTTCTATTCTGTCCATAAGCCAAGAACATTCTTTGCTGCTTAAAATTTTCATTCTGAATCGCCCACTTTCATAAACACAAGCCAATGCGTATCTGCTCTTTTATTCCCAAATATAGGCTTGTTGCTAAAACATTTTAAAACTTCCGATAATTTTATTTGCTGTTCGTTCCACTTAAAAATCAATGTGCCGTATGGTTTTAAAACTCTCATACATTCATTAAAACCCTGTTTTAAATCTTGTGGCCAAGTATCAGACAACTTTCCGTATTTCTTGGCCAACCAAGAATTTTCGCCGACTTTTAACAAATGTGGTGGGTCAAATACAACCATAGAGAATGTATTATTGTTAAATGGTATGTTACGAAAATCAGCTACTATATCCGGCTTTATTTCTAATTTACGACCATCACAAAGAGTATCTTCTAACTCTCTGCAATCCATAAAGCATACATAAGGATTTTCTTTGTCAAAATAAAACATCTTGCTTCCGCAGCAAACATCTAATATAGGCTTATTCAATAATTCTTACCCGCTTTCTTATCTCCAATTAGTCCCAATAGTTCCATCGGGATGAATAATAATATTTGAATACCCATCCTTATAATCATTGTTTCTCTGTTGCCACATATCGCCTAATGTCAATCTTGCGTGTTTTCCCATATAATCAAATGTTGCATATACAAAAAAATCACCGATTCTAAAAGTATGAATATCAATATCATCATCATTCTGTAAATCATTCCATATTTCCACTGAATAAGCTTTCTTTTCAAGACCACTTAAAAATCTGAATGAAAAATTATCAGCTTCCATTTGCATGGAATCTTTGATATATTCAATCGTTGGATTTTCAACTACTGTCTGAACTGTACAGTTAGGAAAGCCACTAGGGCTTTTATGCACATAATCGTTATATGATAAGTTGATATGTGCTAATCCGTTAATACTCTTTGAATATCCTGTTGTATTGATTGAGCAAAACACATTATTACTATGCTGTCTGTATGTATCAACGATTTCTGATACATGGCTAGGATATAATCCCGGCTCGCCGCCTGTAATTGTAAGTCTTGCATTTGGGTGTTCTAACAATATCTTTTTTAATGATTCAATCTGTGCTTCAAAATCATTATCACCCTGCATAGGGTTCTTTCTCTCTAAGCAGAAGGGACAATTATAAGGGCACTCCTGAGTTAATATCAACTGTACATTTATTCGATAATATAAAGGTCTGCCAAAAGATGTTTTATCTGTTCTATCCGCAAGCCTGTACTGTAAATCATTTTGCATTTCAGTTCTTATATCATCATAAGTGTTGAAATGCGGTATTTTGTGTAACTTACTACTCATCACTTTCACCAACTTTCAATAAATCCATAAATTTCTCATACTGTTTCTGTGATACCTTGTTATGCTCTTTTTCGGGCTTTAAGCGGATTATAAGGTGCTTTTCTGCGATAGAGGACAATTCCCTAGCAAGGCTCTTTTTACCTTGCTGTATGCCGTCTCTGTAGCCTTTAGAGGGTTTGAACTCATTTATCTTCTCTTTGCCCTCTCCTTGACCACCAGCCGTCTTGTTATATCTGCATTGATAGCCTTTCTTGGTGTACTCCAAAATCCAGTACTGTTCCATTTCGTCAAGCTTGTCTTTCGGGTAGTACATGACATTCAACTTCCAACCATAAGGATTTTTTTCACTATAAAATCCTCTTTTCTTAATTGATAAGTCTATGTGCTGATAGCCTGTCAAGTGTGATATACTACGCTCCAAGCAATCTACACTCTGGCCAATGTAAAAGTACGATATCCCGTTTTCATCCGTCCTAGTGTAGAAGTAAATACCGCTTTGATTCTTCATATCGGGGCAAGCGTTTAATATGCGTTCTCTGTTCTTACTTTTTATGGCATATAATTGTTTATAATTTACACTTGGCACTTCTTTTACCTCCTAACGGTGTTGTCAATATCTCTTCAATAGTCCAACCCAAATCCTTTCTATGCAATAAACAATGTGTATTTATACCTACTATTTCAGCCCACTCAATAGCTCTGTGAGATTCTCCGTTATATTGCCAAATCGGAGAACACGATAAATCCTTGCATTTTCGACTACAATACACAGCATTTTTAAAATGTCCTCCTCTTTTGACATTAAAACTTTTCCCACATATAGGACAGATTTTCGTGTAATCCTTTGCATTCGGGTGCGTTTTGCTTCTTAACTTAAAACCACATTCATAACTACAAGTTTTTGCTCCGTTCCTTTGTGAAACTCTATACTTTTTTCCACAAACAGGACAGATTCTATACCTATCTTCTTCTAAAATGCTATTCCTCTTGTTTTTAGCCTGCACCTCGTTAGCAACAAATCTACAATTTTCAGGGCAATAGTTTCCATTTACATCTATTCGGTCTATAGTTAGTATGTTAATGCCTTTGTCTGTTTTATCTTCTTTATATCCATTATTAATAGCCCACTCATAAAAAGATTGAAAATCATCTTTCCACTCATCACACATTACTATCCCTCTTCCACCATAGTTCTTATAATCGTGAGAAGTTTTACAATAGCAACGATATTTTATACTTTTCCATAATGGGTATAATCTGCCGCACTTACTTGAAAGCCCGTGAGTTCTATTCAATGAACCGATTATTTCTTTTTGAATGCAGCCGCAAGACTTTGTATTTCCACTAATAATCTGTGATTTTCTTACTATGGCTTTATTTCCACAATCGCACAAGCAATTATAAACAATCGCTCTTTGTCCGCTTGGATATACAATATCATCTGCTCTGTCAACAATATAAAGCCTTCCTATTTTCTGCCCTATATAGCTTTTCCTTTCTATTGCCTTGGCTCTTGCTATGTTCTGATAATTCAAGAATTACCACCTGCCTTTACTATCTCAATCGCCTTCTCAATAAAATAATTTGGGTCGTAATCCTGCAATGGGTCTTCACATTCTTTTCTAAGTTCTTCCAATTGATCCACAACCTTATCTACATCATAAGCTGTTGGTTGCCTCCGTACTAACTCACACCACAAATCTACAAGTGAATCTGTACAATTTTTTCTTGTAAACTCTTCAAATGCATCTGCGTCAATTAATCTCATACTTCCACCTCTTTAATTGAATGGTAATCCCTCATCAGCTACGCCATCTGGAATTGACATAAAACTATCTGAACTAGCATTACCGCCCATAATTCCATTGTTATTATTCTGCTGATTAGTACGACTTTCACAAAATTCGTGCTTTTCAACTGCACAATCATTAGTGTAAACTTTCTGTCCGTCCTTGTTGGTGTAGTTACCTGTCTGCCATCTGCCCTCAACGATAATCTTGGTTCCTTGGTGTAAATACTTCTCTGCAAACTCTCCATTCTTACCAAATGCGATACAGTTAATAAAGTCTGCTGCCTGTTCGCCCTCTTTCTTGAAAGCTCTGTCAACAGCTAATGTATATCTTGCTACCGCCATACTTCCGTTTACTGTCTGCGAATATCTAATCTCTGGCTGTTTAGTCAGTCTCCCACATAAAATTACACGATTCATTACTTTTCCTCGCTTTCTTCTACATAATCGTCCCAAGCTTCATTAAGCACCTTGGCTCCATCATCATCATTTGTAATAATAATTGTGTACTCACCTACCTTAGTTGAGATAAACCCTGCGTTGCTCTCTTTAAGCATTTTAATTAATGTATCAATTAAACCACTCATCTTTATTCCTCACTTTCTAATAACTCCGATTTCTCGCACCGTTCAAATTCGATAACCCACACATAAGGGTTCGCGTCCCAACAGTAGCGGTCAAGGTCAGATTTCTTGATGGTGCCGTCCCAAATTTTTTGAAATTCCATTCTTAATGCATCATGGAAAGCATCATCATTTATGTATAATATAGGGTCCTGCGGGGTTGCAATGTCCTCTTTTTCAATATCAATACACCATCCCTCTCCGCATTTCTGCAACCGCTCCACTCTCACATCCGTTACCTTAAGCCAGATACGTGCCGCTTCTTTCGGCATGTGGATGGATGGTTTCCATCCAAAACCAGCGAAATTAAGGCTGTCTAATCTGTATTTATCACAATCAGCTTTATACATTGTTCTTCCTGCATAATCCATCCATGTTTCTCGTACATACAGGATATCTCCTGGTTGATATGGTGGCTTTGCATATTGAACAGAGCCGCCGTATTCGTCAATGCCAAATCCAAAGCATCCTACCTCTTTCTTTTCTGTACTGTCGGTAACAAAACCGAGTGGGTATGTATGCTTTTCGTCTGGCTGAGGTTTTACCAACCGCCGGGTGCAACTCTTCCGTCTGTCTAGAATTGCACGAACCATCTCAGTATTAAATAATATTGGTTTTACCATCATATTCTCTCCTATTCTGTTTCTGATTGAAGCCAATCAAGGCAACTCTGCTCGCCCTCGTATTCTTCGCCGAATGTGTTCTTAAAAGTTACAAGAAGCTCTGCCAGCTCTTCATCCGACATATTCCTTATCCTGTCGGCATTGGTCGTTGTTAATTTGGATGAAGTAATTTCTAGTGTCACATCCGTAATAAGCCCATCTCCATACCCATCTAGCTTTACAGCTTCAACACTTCCAGCAAAATTGCCATTTAGAGATAAATTCAACATTCTCGGTTTTCCTGTAGCACCACCATATCTATTTCCTTCTGTATCAAGAATTTTTATTAAATCACTAACTGTTACTACTTTCATTTTTCTCAATCCTCTCCTTTCTGTCGTTTTCCACAATTTCAAAGTATTCATCAATGTAACCTAATACAATTTTTAAATCGTAAGAACTATATCCGATAGAATAATCCTTTTTGCCAACCAGCCTGTACTTCAATTCATAATAAGGTTTGTTGTCTAGCATTTGTGCGATTACTTCTAAACTATCGACCTTAGCCTTATTTACCTTTGCCTGTCTACTATCGCATCTGCAACAAGGCTCATTATCTCTTGAATTGCTGCTGTGCTGACAGTTACAAGTGCGGTTGTTATCAATTCCGCCTCTTAATTCAGCTAACTTGTTGTAGAAATGTCTGGCATATTCATCTACACAATCGCCATATATCTTTTTGAATTTATTAAATTCATATATGGCATTTTCTTCTGCCAATTCTTTTATCTGCTCTTTACTCATTTTCTCCACCTCTCAATTCAAAATAAAATTTCACATCATCAGATACATGCTTCACTATGCCAAATCGTTCTGCCGCCTGATAAGCTACGCTGTCACGCATAAGCCTTTTGTGTAACCTCGATAAGTAATCTCTAAATCCCTCAATATCAAGTGTGGCTTTGTAGTGATTGCAGCTCCTACAAGCTGGCATGTAATTTGATATATCGTCTACTCCACCTATTCTAAGCGGCTTTGCATGGTCTACTTGCATATCCTTGTAAGCGATTTCCGCACCGCAGTAAGCACAATGCCCGTTATACATGAGATACACAGATGCTCTTGTGCTTTTAGATATTGCTTTTCTTTTATTCATTCTCTGCCTCTCAATTCTTCCAGTTTTGCTTCGGCTTCGGATTTTGTGAGAAATACTGTTTTGCCTATATCAGAGCTTCTAAATCTCCTATCAATTTTGTTGTATTCCGTAATTGACGAATACATTACATCATTATCACAATCAACTCCGCAGATGCTTGTTACCGTTGCCTCTATAGGGAAATGCGCCATCGAAAAAGCAGATTTAATAAAGTAAATCTTATCTCCTCTATTGCAAAGCAACTTAATAAGTTTGCCCTGTTCCTCTAACTGCTTGTATTCCTCCCATTTGTCGACATCTTCATCTGTAAGAAGCCGTGACTTCAATGTGTTATTTGCCATATCAATGCATGGGTGTTTCTCAAGCATTTCCACCACTCTCAACAGTAATCCGTCACAATCTCCATACACTTTGTTAAGCCGTTCTTCTAACTGCTGATATTCTTCGGCTTTTTTAAGCCACCCAGCTAACTGCTCACAATCTTCTGCACTTTTAATACAAGCTGTGTTCATAGGATTATCACTCTCAAAGAAATCTGCATGGTATCTATGCTCTCTTGCTTTTTCTTTTGTGTGTTCTATAAATTCATCAATATTCATTACTGCTCCTTTCTGTCTTTAATCGTCATCTTCTTCAAAATCACAGCAAGTATCATCATACATAGTTGCCATTCCATAGTTGTCGCTATCAGTATTGCTACAATAAAATTCCTTTTCTATTGCGGAATACTTACTGTATTTGCATTCTCCACAAACTTCTCTTGACATATAATCTCCTTTCTAAAACGGACACTCACTAGGATTTTTCAAATCCCAACTTTTCCCTGCAACCGCAACATCCACATTCGCCCCATAAGCAACTTTCTTCATTTTCTCGATAAAACTATCTCTATCAGCGTTTTCTGCCGATAGATGGCACATAATGACGTTCTGCAAGCCGTCTGAATAATTCACCTTAACAAAATCGCAAGCTGTGTCAATGGATAAGTGACCTCTGAAAACATGTCTTGTCTTTGGGTCGTTGTCCTTATCAACTAAATCCTTGTCATAATTCACGCCTAAGAGAATGTGGTTTATATCTTTAAATCTCCACTTAATCAATTCTGTGTCGGTTATATACAACATTTTTCCCATCTCTGGATGTGTGATTAAAAATCCATAACAAGGACACTCGCTACCATCTGCGTTTGTATGTGTCCATCTGCCATCTACTGTTGTGAGGTCAAATGCCTGTATCTTTAACCTATAATCGCCTATTATCATAGGTTTTAGACTTCTATATGGGGCAAACACAGGTATTCCCATAGCTTCAAAGTCTTTTACCGACTTGCTATGGTCAAGGTGCTGGTGGGTGCATAACACACCCACAACATCTTTAATATTCCAATTCAAGCCTTTTTTAATCTCCTTAATTGGGATTCCGCAATCAAGGATAAGTGTTTCTCCACTGTCGGAAGTTAACAGATAGCAGTTTCCTGTACTTCCTGTTGCAATACATTTAAGTTTCATTCCTTAATTTCTCCGCATCTTCTCTTAGCATTATTTTGAATTTTCCACCGCACTCACAAACAGCTTTTGCGTCATAAACATTCCAATTTTCATTAGAACGTGATTCATCTTTTTGCTGTGGCTTTCCGCACAATTCGCACGCAATTATTATTGGATTTTGTTTCATATTTACATTTCACTCCTTTAATACTTAATATTCATATTTCCGTGTTCATTCACCCAATCAATAGCTTCTGCGTATGTCACGCCATTGTTTTTCAAGATGTAAAGAAGATTATGGAATTTAGGGTGTGTTTCTTTCAGCCTTAAAAATCTGCTTTCTTTCTCTAAGTGACATCCAAATCCACACAGCACGCAGCCTGTTCTTTGGCAACCAGTTGTTTTCAGCAATGGTCTTTCATTATCAAAAATTCCAAAATCCGCAAATGACATCTGATTTTCGCATTGCCCCATAGCTTCATAATCTGTAACTACTTCGCCATAAACGGAACATATAGGCAGATTATTTTCTTTGATGTAAAGCAACACATCCTGTTCTGTCCAAAAGCTCATAGGATTGCTATGTGGTCTTGTGACATTAAAAGCATTACAGCCATCTTGCAACCATTTCTGTGTACGCATAACGCTTTCACTTGCCATAGTCGCTATAATCGGCTTTCTGCCTGTTTCTTTTTCGTAATCGTGTGCAGGCTTTTTCTTCATAATGTCACAACATAAGTCGCTTATTTCAAATGGTGCGTCAAGAAAGAATTTGTATTTTTCTTGATTAAACTGACTATAATTGCCTTTACTATCTGTCAGTTCTCCATTCAGTCTGCGTAGCCTGTATTCTGAACCGCTAGGGATAACTCCCATCTGCAAACTCTTGTGCTGTTCGTTCTGCTTGTTTATTCTCCTGTCTATTCCTAGCAGGTCTGCCATATAGCAAGCATACGGAACTGCCTGTCTGTCTGTCTGTCTGTCTGTCAAGATTGTGTTGTTAGATTTTTGACTGTCAAGGTATTTAACATATTTTCTTGCACCGCTTACGCAATTTGACACTTCCTTGCTAATCATCGGAAATCCATACTTTTCACAAACTTCTGCGAATGAAATCTTAGGTTTTAAAATCACAAGGTTATCAAAAGTCTTGGCAAACTGCTTCAACTCTGGATATTGTGTCGGGACATCTACGAACACAAAAGGAATATTTTTATATCCGCAAACTACTCTGATTATATGTCCTAAAACTGTGCTGTCTTTGCCACTGCTAAATGACAGATACACGCCATCTTCGCCAAATTCATTTACCCAGTTTCTTATTCTCTCCGCTGTCATTAAAACCTTGATATTCAGCGGTAATGCCTGCCATTGGTATAACTCCTGCATTGTGTGTTTTGCCATACTCACACCTCGATTTCATCATCCTGTGGAAACTGAAAGTACTCTGTTGTAGCTTTCCGGAATTGTTCCTCACTCAAAATACGCTGTACTTCTTCAAAACGCTTTGAACTGGCTGTGCAATGATAAAACACATTATTTTCATACACTTTTCTAAGCATTTTCATAGCTTTAAGTGCCTTTGCGTTCGTTGAGTATTCAGCAATTTTTACACTTGGTGCGTATGAGCTTTGGCAATATATACGTGCTACTTTTGCATCATATTTAGCACCAATAACAAATAATTGATAATCATTATATGGAACATCTAATGCTCCGTCCTGCGAAATTATTCTCATACTCAATCTCCTATTCTACCTGCATAAATGGCGGTAACGTGCTATCTTCTGCCTGTTTTTCGGTTGCTTCTGTGGCTGTACTGTCGACTACATCTGCCTTATCCTCAATAAATTCAACAGTATTAGCATTTTCAGCAATTTCAGCCTGTGCAACTTGATACACCTCATCCATTTCGACCTGTGCCTGTCGTGCCATAGGGTCATAATTCTTAGGATATTTCCTTGTGGCGTTGTTACACATTTTTCTCTGTATCATGCTCTCTGGGGTATCAAGCCAAGCACCGCTGATAAATGGTCTTGCAAGCTCACATTCAAGCATTTCATCTACTGTCTTGCACGCTCTTAAGGCATTAAGTATTTCCTCTTTCTTAGCCTTAATTTCTGCTTTCTGCTTTGCTGTAGCTTTGTATCTGTCCTCACATACTCCAAAAGTGCTATTCATCATATTTTGCTTAACATGAGCCAACAGATTAACCTTAACGCTATCTCTATCAGCAGAAAGATATGTTACTGTTCCATCTGACAACTTAACAGGATATACAACTCTTACTGCCTTATCAGATAATCCGTTTTCTTCCCACTCCGGCTCTGTAACTGTAAGTCCTTTATGCTTAGGCGGTATGTACTTGTCACCCTCTTTAATTACCCAATACGGATATACCTGTTTAACATCTTTTCCATAGTTAGCAAGCAAAGAGTCATAACCTGTGCCCTCGATTCCCATTTCAACCTGTTTCTGCCATATATCCTTGTTTGTCTGCGGGTCAACTCCCACCTTTACATTTCTTAACTGAAAATAGCACTCTCTTGGATATGCACTAGCATTCAACTTAAGGCTTGCACAACGCTTAACAATGCCTCTTAAATTACTTGTATCAAGATTTCCCATATTAATCTTAGGGTCATTCTTAACAAGATTAAATATGCTTGTCATAGCTTCCATAGCGCATTCCTTGGCGTAATCGTCCATATCCATTCCAACAGCCTTATAATCATTGATAATAAGTCCTGTCATTGTATTGCTCCACTCGCTTAATAAAGTGGTAAACGCTTTCTTCTCTGCAACCGCTGTATTCTCTGCCATAATTATTCCTCACTTTCTTCATATACAATCATTAAGCCTGCTACATTCCCAGAAGTTCTTCTGTTTGCGATAGTTTCCATAATATCCCAAATATCATCATTATCTATACCAATAGAAATCCTCTCCATTGTCGATACAAACTGCTTGATAACTTCTGCTTCTTCGTCGCTTACTGTAAGTACATATGCGTCTTCACATTGCATATTACCCCTCCATAATCTCTAATTTCTCGCTATCATTAACAATCAGCATAATCAACTGACTATCCACCATTTCAGCAACTTTCTTCTGATTGTCCGTACTAAGGCTTTCAGAATCATCTAAAACAATAGGTGCTGATATGCCACTAATTTTCTGAATAGAATTGCAAATATCAACTCTGCCTAAAATCCTGTTACCCTTGTTGCTCATAGTTGTTAAAATACTCTTTCCGTCAACAGTAGGTATGCAACAACTCTTGTAATTGCCATTCTTAGCATATTCAAACAACTGCCACTTAACTAAGCTGAAATGACTGTTTACCGCTTCTGTCAAAGCTTCATTCTTTGCCTTGTCAAGTTCATCAAGTAAATCAAGAATTTTCTCGGCATTAGTCTTATTCTGTTCAGAATCAATCTTTGTCTGCCTTAATTCTTCAAGTCGCTGTTCGTCTGCTGCCGTGTCAGATTTAGCAATCTGGCTTTCGCATTCTGCTAACTGCTGCCTTAAATCATTTTCCTGTGCCTTTAATTCTGCCTTGACTGTTGAAATATCATTAGCCTTGTGCATAGCCTGTTCTTTTTCTGCAATCTGCTGTTCAAGTTCCTTGTATTCCTCTGAATCAGTAATATCAATTTCCTGTGGAAGTTCTGATAACTGCTTTTCAAGGTCTGCCAAATCAGCCAAGTGCTTCTCTAACTTCTGCTTTCTGTCGGTCAATTCCTGTTCAGCTTCAACTAACAATCCTTTGACTTCATCAAGCATTTTCTTAGCTGTGTTGCCCTTATCGGTAATCCTGTTAAGTTCAGCTTCTTTATGCGCCTTAAAATCTGCCCTCAATTCTTCTTTCTTATCCTTTGGGTATTCCTGCTTACAATAAGGGCAAATAAGGCTACTTTCGTCAAATACACGCTCTTTTTCAGCTTTCCATTCAGTTCTGCTATTATCAAGCGTTTTCTGAAATTCTGCTATCTTATCTTTATCGAACTGAACCACATTCTCTGCATTGCTGATTGACTGCTTACTATCCTTAATCACATAATTAAGGTTACTAATCTGTGATTCAAGATTTCTTCTAGTCTTAACGTTCTCTTCATTAGCCTTGCGTGACATATCACTAAGTTCAAACTTCAAATTGAGAATATCCGAACTAGCCTTGTCATATTCAGCCATTAACTTATCATTGTCCATCTGTTTTGCCACGCAATCAGTAATCTGTTCTTTAAGACTGTTCTTCATAAGTTCCAAGTCAGATACATCAATAGCCTGCTTAAGCTGAATATCTCTTTCTTTTTCCTTAATCTGTCCATCAAGAATAGGCAAATCCTTTGTAATCTTGGTCTTTGTAGCCTTATTCATAGCGGATAATTCCTCTGTTGTATATTTCTCCAATAAAGGAACTAACTCTGCTAATTCGGCTTTCTGTGAAGCTATATCAAGGTCTGTAACATCACTTGCAAGTCCGAATAAGTATTCTCTCATTTCAGCTGGCTTCTGATTAAGAAATGCATTTACATTACTGCACATCTTAAACGCAGCCGTATCAACATCAAGGTATGCGTTGAAGTCCTTTAAGGTCTTAGGAACGTCATTGATAAAGTACTTGTTATCATCCTTATAACTGCTGCCATCTTTGCTGTAAGTACGCTTCTGCACTTTCTTCATTGTTATTTCTTTTCCGTCAACGTCGAGTGTAAGTTCAACACTTGTATCCATATCGTCAACGGATTTTCCGTCAACCTCGCGCCTGACTACTGGATTATCCTTTAATTCATAATCACAGTTGAATAAGCACCACAGATAAGCCGTTGCAATAGTTGACTTACCCTTACCATTCTTAGCCATAATCTTTGTAATGGCATAAAAATCAAATTCTGCGTGTGCATAACACATAAAGTTTTCTAATACTACCTTTTTTAAAGTTGCTCTCATAAACAATATCCTTTCCTTATTAAATATTCATTACAAATACGCCATCTTCAATCTGAAAGTTGTCAACTTCCCTGTCAGCGTATGGTGAGTACTTAGCTTCCTCAAATGAACCGTTAAATACCGTTCCTTGCTGTGGTGTCCATATCTGGCATGTCACATCTTCATCAATAGCCATATCAGCTAATTCTCTAACTGTAATATCACTACTCATCAACTTCGCCCTCTTCTGCGTAATCAATCTTACTTACTGATACTTCGTAAGCAGTTCTTGTTTCAACTTCACTATCACTTATTCTCTTAGTGTATTCACGGCTCTGGAATCTTCCCTGGATCTGAATATGTTCTCCAACTTCAAGCCCACCTGCAAATCTCGCATTTCTTCCCCATGCTATACATGGTATGTAGTCTGATTTGCCATATGGTCTGTTGACAGCTACTAAGATATCTGCAATCTCTCTACCTTTTGGAGTGCATCTGTATATAGGTGGTTTACAGATGTAAGCGTCAAGCATAACTGTATTAATATTTTCTTCAAATGGAAGTTCGGTTGCGTCCTGTGCCAGTATTTCAATCTCTCTTGCGAATACAGATAAAATCAGCTTACTCTTCACATCATCAACATGTCTGTTGAAACTTCTTATCTGCCCCAAAACTGTGACAGCCTGTCCCGCCTTGATTTCTCTGATATCAACAAGTCTGTCCGATATCATCACTGGTAATGTATCCTTGTTGCCACTTGTTCTTGAACATTTGAGCATGAATATGTAATATCCCTCTCCGAACACCTCATGTGAATATTTTGGTTCTCTCTCAACTACTCCTACTAATGTGATATTGTTATTTATTGCATTTTCCATTTTCTTTTTTCTCCTTACTTTAATATGTAACTTCCTATTGGTACTCTCTCTGTTGCTTCAATCCGATGGATTTTGCAGCTGAATCTTGCAAATTTCTCAAAATTGCGTTCTCTTAAGGCTCTTCGCCTGTTCTTATTTAATTTGATAATTCTTCCTACGCTACTCATTGGCACTCTCCTTACATCTGTAATACATTGTTGTGATAAATCCTTTTACTGTTAGACAGTCGTAATTCTTCCATACCTCAAGGCTATGATTTGCTGTCTTAATAGCATTTCTTACCGCACTTCCGATAGAATCCTTGCTTTTGCTGTATTTTTCGGCAACTTTCTTAACTGCGTCACCTATTGCTAATGCAGAATCAAGATTGCTCATAATATCAACAATGTATACATAACCCTTTCTGTTAGAGAGAATGCCTAAGTTGAATAACTCTTCTCTTATTCTTTTCTCCATAAACAAACTCCTTATCTGTAGCAAAAGTACATGTTCTGCACTTTCTTATAAACACCGCTACCTTGTTTAAATTCAGCTTGATATAACACATTGCTAGGTATGTCATATCCACTTATTAATAATTCTTCTGCTATTCTCCAACATCTTTCTGTTGGTTCTTTATAGAATCCGCTGTTCATAAGCTCTGTACATTGATATTGCCCTGACTGATAGATAACTTCTTCAATGCTGTTAGGGAAATACTCACTTTGTACTCGGTTCAAAACAACGGCTCCTGCAAGATATAGCATTTCATCATCGTTACATGTCGCTCCGCATTCACCCATTAGCAAATGTGCCATAAGCGACAACTCATATTCATCAACACTTATCTCCCCAGTTTCAACCTTATAATCAACATGTGAGTTGTAGCATTCACTTAACACTGCACTCTGCTGATTAATCTTAGCTTGCGGTTGTACCGGTCTTAGAATCAACGCTATAAGGCTAATTCCTGCCAGTGTTGCGGATATGTTAATTATCTTTTCTTTCATGTTCTTTTATCCTTTTCATTAAGCACAATGGCGGTTCGTAAGAATCAATGAACTCATGCACATCTGCTAAATCATCACGCTTAATGCAACTAAAACGACACCCGACTTCGCGTTCTACCTGCGCGTATATATCCATGCAGACTTCATTGATTAAGCCTTTGTCACTTATGCCGCCTGTAACAGCAATAACTCTCTTGCTTTCATGTTTTGTAATGCCCTGTATTTCATCAAAAGTTAATGAATCGTCAAACGGAAACACTGTTATCTCCTTTCAAGAACTTATTAACAAAGTAAACCTGTCCTTTGCCTGTTACCTTTGGCGTGCGTGTAATTCTTACGCTTCCATCTGGATTAACAAGGTTGCTTTCCTTGATTTCAAATAGCCCCTGCTCAATATACCTCTGCGTCGGCATATTGTAAGAACTGCCACTCTTAATCAGATAGCCCTTATCTCTTAACCATACAAATAATCGCTTCTGCCCGATTTGCACACCATTCTGGCAAATTAACTTTGCTAAATCTCCAACAAGAATTGATGTATGGCTTGTTGCTACTGCGTCCGCAAAAATCTCTTTAGGTTTCATCTGTTCAATTCTTGCCTGCTTCTGTTCGATTATCTTATCTCTTTCAGCTATCTTGTTATTGGCTACAAGAAGTGCCTTTGCCATAAGCTCTTCATCAGATAATGTTTCCTGTCCTGCTATGTAACCGCCGTTCTTTCTGATTGACGGAAGAACTTCTGATGTAACCCATTCTGTAAATCTCTCTGCACTGTCTTTGCGGCTCTGAAAGATTGTCTTGTAAAGATTGCTCTCATTGATAAAGTTCATTCTTACTTTCTGAATTGCTGGAGTACCATCAGCTTTAATGCCTGTCTGTACCCCTACCTCATTAGTAATGACCCCATCTTCTTTAAGCCTTGTTTTTAGTTGACTTACATTTGATATTTCCAATGCCTTACATACATCAGCCAAGCAAAACATAGGTTCATCATCTTTAGTAATGGTTCGGATTTCTCCAAACTCTGAATTGCTAAAAATCTGTAACTCCATAAACATTCCTTTCTAAATATTGTGTGATATATTCCTTTCAAGGTGCATTTGAGCAATTATGCTCATTCCTATCTGCTGTAGCTTGTAGAACTTTATATTTATTGATACAATAGAGAAGTGATGGTAGACACTTTCCGAAAGGAGATTGTATGGATACTGTCATAGCATTGTGTATATCAGTGGTCGGCTCATACTTCTGTGGTTTAGACTTCTGCACCCTGTATACTCTTATTTCTATATCAATAGAATTAAATAAATATGCTAAAGACAAAACTGCCAATCGGTAGGTAATTCACACTCGATACAAACAGGACACCGCTCCTGCTTTGAAGAACCAATGAATACTACATTATAAGAGATTCGTAACTATTTACCACTACCATCACTTTTCTATTGCATCAATATCAAAAATTCTGCTTCTTATTGTTTTTACTTAATCCATTTTTCAACTGGGATTCTTGTTGCTTCTGCGATTTTTTGTACTGTAGTTAATGCTGGTAAAGAATTATTATCTTTCCACTTGCCTACAACTCCATTGCCAAGACCGCATTTTTTTTCAAAAGCGTGTATTGACAAATTATTTTCTTCACAATAAGCAATAACATTTTGATAAAACATAGACTTCTCCTTTCTTTATTTAATAAAGATTTAGAGAAAAGCTTGACAATCTTTAGAGAAAGTTCTAATATATGAATTGTCGAGAAACATATTTTGAGAACACTTCCCTTTAAGTTTATTTTTAGGCTTTTCCCTAACCTTTAAGCTTATTATATAGAGTGTTCTCTAATTTGTCAACACCTTTTTTAGGTGAAACTCTAAAAAATGGAGGAAAATGCAAATGAACACAGTAGAAAGAGTAAAAGAACTATGCAAGCAGAGAAAGATTTCAATACATAAATTAGAATTAGAATGCGGTTTTGCCAATGGATATATAGGTCAGTTGCGTAAAGGCACATTGCCAGATGATAGATTGGGAAAAATCGCCGAATATTTAGGTGTATCAGCCGAATATTTAAGGACTGGCGAAGAAGAACAGCTTATTTTGTCTGAACAAGCTGATTTGTGGATTAAAACCAGAAGTGACGAAAGATTATTACACTCGTTAAAAACATTTTTTGAGTTAAGTGATGAACAGCAAAAATATGTTCTCGGTTTAATTAATTTATTTAAAGGAGAGTAGTAATAAATGATTGAATCGAAAGATTTTTTAAGAACCATAGTAGAGAAAAGGAATAAAAACGGCAACACCGATTACACTGACATCGCCAATAGCCTTGGCATTGATACGGTTTCAATGCTGCCGTTTATGAAAGAACTCAATCGCAAAGGTTATATCACTCAAACTCTTGAAGATGTAACTGTGACAAAACTTGGTTTACTTGCCTATGATGAGCTTTAATTAAAATACTTTACGATTCAAATTGTAATGCTCTTTTACTTTTCTGTGTGTACTGCTGGTACAGTCGTTAGGCTGTACCAGTTTTTGCTATGTCTTTTACAATTTTATAGATGTATTCCACTACATCTTCATCATTAACCTCTTTTATCAAGCTGTAAATTTCATTTTTGCGTTCCTCCATATTCATTTTATATCCCCTCCCTTAACTGCAATAATGAGGTTATTATAGAACATTTGTTCTTGTGTGTCAACCTATCCCCAGTAGATTAACAATTTTCAGCAGTGACACTGCCAACGCCAATCAAACAGTGCCACCTAGCCGAAACTTGAAGATTTGTCCGAATCTCTCGGACAATTATTATTATAAATACTGATAATATAAAAATCAACTTAAAAATATCGCAAGTTTTGACATAATTCGACAAATTATGTGTTAAAATCAGACTAATTCGCAATCAGCTACATTGACCGCTGCGAATAACTCTCCGTCATGCACAAGCACAACTCTGTCTCCGCTTCTTTCTGATACTGTGTATTCATCAAACCAAGCCTTAATAGTCGTGCCGTCATAATCAGTATCGCCGACAAATCTAACTGTGCTGCCCTCTTCAATATCTTCACTGAATGGGATATCTGTAGGTGTATCATCAGAACCGCCGATAAATTCAAGGTTAGCAATATTTACTGCGGCTGTGATTGCCGTGCCGATACCTATAACAATCCTGTCTCCGTTCTCTTCAATCACATCATATTCATCATAATATGTTGCAAATCTTACACCGTCATAATCAATGTTATCAAGCACTCTAACCTTCTTACCATCGCCACGGCTTACTGTATCTGTGTTAATATCATTGTCATTATCGTAAATACACTTAATAAGGCTGATGTTATCTTCATCAATAGCAGCAGTTGTTACACCGTCAATACCGATAACAACTCTTCTGCCATTGGCTGATAAAACACTGTACTCGTCATAATAAGTGGTGAATGGCTCGCCGTTATCATACTGGACAGCATTAATAACCTTAACTGTATCGCCCTTATGATACTTAGTGTCTGGTACTGGCTCATAGTCTGGCACTGTAACTTCTTCAACAACATGGTCTGTGCAATAATCAGTGTAACAATAGTCCTGGTCTACTGTCTGTCCATTAATCTGTGCGTCTCTAAGATAATTAACACTTCCACCGAACTGCCACATATCATAATCAACAGCAATGCTAGGTTCTACATCTGAATACCTTGCAACCCAAATGGCATATCCAGCTTCTTTTACTCTGGAAATATCTACATAATTGTTAATGCAGTTCTCATATGAGTATAATCCGACATTCTTATATCCCGCATTTCTCATTTCATCAAGAAACGCCATAATAATGTCTGTAAGGTCGTTGCCAGTAACCATGCCTGCTTCAACATCATAAAATACTGGATAGCAGAATGATTTGCCTGCTAAAAGCTGTGCAAAATATCTGGCTTCATTTACAGCTTCATCAGTACTTAATGCGTTACCAAAGAAATAAGCTCCTTTGTGGATTCCTGCACTTTCCAACTTGTTATAGCTGTTCTCAAACTCTCTATCTTTGTATAAGTCATCATCAGCACCGCCCGCCTTGATAATGGCAAAGTCTACACCCTCATTATCCTTTGCACTTTTAAAATCAAAGTCTCCCTGCCATCTTGATGTGTCAATTCCGAATAATTTACTCATAAATTACCTCCTAAATTTAGAAAAATGTGTATCAAAAAAGCACCCCAGTGTTTCCACTAAAGTGCTTGATTGCGAATATTATATTGTTAATGTTATGCGGCACTGCCAACCTTACTAATTGCTCATTCCGCGACTAAACTGCAATAATATTAAATGCACCGGTGCAATTACTAAGGCAGTATCTGAAACTTAACTAAATATAAGCGAACCTGTAATATAATCACCCTTTTGGAATTCGCTTGTTGCCCATGCACCTTTCTCTCCATCTTTTGTATAATATCGAGCAAAAGCATAATGTTGACTTGCAGAGCTATATAATAATGTTGTTCCATAACCTATCAACTTTGCTCGAACTACACCTGTGGAATCGTATGGAGTATAATTGCTTTCCAATATTTTATTAAAGTTAGTAATACCCATATTTTCAAGAACTGTTGTCACATCATAATAGCCAGAAAAATTATTTAATGTAGAATCTGGTGTCTCAATTCGAGACGCAAAGTGTAATATTCCTATTTTAGTAGATTTATTATAATAACAATAATTATAGCCATAACCTTCAAGAATACCATCTACACTTGCAATATTTTTGCAAAAACAGTTTTTTATTTCTATATCTGTATTATTAGATTTCCAATTAGTCCAAAGTGTGTTATCAATATAAGTAGAACGAATGTACATTGCAGTGTCATTTCCGGGAAGAATTATCTGTGTACATCTTTTTGTGTTAAGCGCAATCACTATAAGATAACTATTTGTTACTTTGGTATTTGGAGCATTGCCCCATGTTGCTGCATTTGGAAGATAATATATTCCAGATGTAGTTATGGTATTTAAGTCTGTGTTTGGTTTTAAATTTTTTGCTTTGTTTACCAAAGTGGAAAATTCTATATTACTGTTTAGTTGCGTAACTTCATCGCGAAGATTGCTAATCATGTCATTGTTATTCTTAATCCCTGCATCCATAATATTTAAGTTTGTCGCATTCCAAGGAGTGCTTTTGCTTGGCGACTGTTGCCAGTTTACACGGCTGTACGAAAGAAATCCTGTTAAGCTCATATTTTACCTCCTGAAAAATAAGAGTGCAGGCTTAAACCCACACTCTCTGATGATTTACTCTGTTATTGTTCCTGTTATATCTGTCGTATCTGAACCGATTGTCTGCTGTCCATTCTTTAACAGCTTGTTGACTTCAAGTTTAAAATTCTCATAATCATTATCGCATTGTGTCTGATTTGCAAGGTATAATTCCTTGTTAGTGATTGTCTGACTAATTGTCAATGAGCCAGTTTCTGGCACAGCCGCATACATTGTCATAGCTGACTGACCGTTAATCACTGATGTTCCGCTTAAGTTTGTTGTCTTTGTTATACTTAACATATTTTTTATTCCTTTCTACCGCTGTGCGGATTTAACTCCAAGTTTGTGTTCCCCAGTTCCATGTTGCAACAATTACATCATCAACAAAGATATATAAAGCACTACCTGACCATCCAAATGATACTGGGTTGTTTATAGATAAAGCTGGTTGCATATATCGCTTGAGTGAAGGGTGATACATCTTAATATTTGAATAGTCATTGAAAACGCATTCATTTCTGCTTAATATCCATTCTGTCCCCGAACCATCATCATTTGACATTTCAATAAAATGTCCTTGCATTTTCAGATATGCACCTGTACTACTTTTTATAAGGTATTCGCCACCAATAAGAGTAGTGGTCATTGTAATACCTTCTGTGGTTACATTTACATTTTTAAATGTACCCTCTAAATCAGCATTAACAGCTTTTAATTTTTTACAATCTATTGAACCATCTGCCGCAATAGTAGTGTTGGTTGATGTTAATGTAAACAGATTACCATTAATATTAACAGACTTATTGCCACTAATATTAATTGTTCCACTTGCATTAAGTGTTATATCATCTGCAATAGCTTCTATGGCAGATTTGAGTTCTCCGCTTGTTGGGTCTTTCTTGATGTACAAATCAAGGCTTGCTGATGTAGCATAGCTTTTAAGGCTTTCATTTGTGGCATAACTTTCAAGGCTCTTCTTAGTAGCGTAATTATTAGACACTTCCAACTTGATACTATTGCTTTCTTTAGTTATTGCTTGTGTTATAGCATTATTCATAGCTTCTGTAGTACTATAGCCTGCAAGAGTGTCCTTTGTCGCATAAGTTGTGGATATTTCACTCTTAATACTATTACTTTCTGTACTAACTGCCTGTGTTATAGCATTATTCATCTGCGTTGTAGTGCTATAATTGTTCTGAATATTAGTTGTAAGAGAAGATAAACTTGTGCTAATATTGTCCACATCAATTCTTAATGAAGCATTCTGATTAAGAAGATATGTTGTTTCAGTTGCACTGATTTCAACCCAATCATGTGTTCCGTCTGACTTTCTTATAAATCGCCATGCTCTTTGTTGGTCTTTCCAGTATGCAATAGTTCCAACATACTTCTCATACTCATCTTCTGTGTACTCCCATGTGTTGTCGCTAGGGTACATATCATCACTTGGATATACTTGTATGCTCCATTCATTAGCTGGGTAGTTATCCTTAGTCGGCACATATGCAATCTCATATATCTTATGATTGCCATTAAGCTGATTATCAATGTATTGATATTGATTTGTGACATCAACCGTTAAGCCATTTAAGTTCTGCTCAACAGTTGTCAGCTTATTAGATATGCTTGTAACTTCATCTTGATTAGCTTTTTTCTCAACTACAGTTGTAAGTTGTGAAATGCTTGATGTGTTGCTGTCAGTCGTTTGTTTAATGCTATTAACCGTATTGCTTAAAGCTGTAACTGTACTGCTATCAGCCTTTTTGCTAAGGGTTTCGGACATTTTGGTTATAGTAGAACTATTTTCATCAACAGTCTGTTTAACCTCATTAAATGTCGTGGTATCGACCTTGTTACTCATATCAGTTTCAAGGCTAGTTGTTCGTGTCTTAAGGCTTGATAATTCACTGTCTGTATCAGTTTTCCATGAGCTTATTTCAACATTAAACTTCTTAATACCTGTAATCTCGCCATTAATGTTGATGATATCCTGCAATGCCTTAGTAACATCACTATCCTTAATCAGTACCCATTCATATACAGGTGCTTGTTCTGTGCCAGTGTTAGCAAATCTGTATGAATATCCGTCCGCACTTGAAGCTGGATTAACTACATAGCAGATATCGCCTATGTGCTTATTTTTTGTAGCATTATCCGTCCAATTAACTGCTGGCTCATTATTAAGTGTAGGTATTTCCGTTTTAGTGAATGTCTCAATATTTCCGTCAATTTGACCTTGCAGCTCTTCTTGTACTTTATCTAAATATTCTTTCGTTGGTACTTCTTCGGCTAACTTATCTAAAGATAAAGAGCCTGTTCCAATACGCTTACCGTTGATTGTACCTACCGTAATGTTGTCGGCATTAAGGTTAGTAACTGTAATCTTGCTTGCGTCAATAATGCCTGCTGTCAGCTTATTAGCAGAAAGGCTTTGAACCTTTTCGTTAGTTACCGCACCATCTTTAATGAGTGAAGTAGTAACAACCTGTCCTTTGACATTTGCAAAATCAATTTGTGCATACTTTAAATCTGCTATATCTGCTGTTAATGAATTGGCTTTCAACTGCGTTATATCAGCATTAGCCGCCTTGAGACTCTCTACATTGGCATTAATGATATCTGCATATGTTGCGTCTAGTTTATTTGTTTTAAGGTTATCAATATCAGCATTAACAGCTTTTAAGGTTTCAATGCTTGCGTATCTGATATCAGCTTCATCAACAGATAGCTTATTGATAAGTGCTTTATTTACAAGTATCAAGTCGGCATAGTACCGTTCCATCTGCTTAGTAATAGGACCAGAAGCAACGCTTGTATTCTCCGTGTCAGATTGACCTATAGATGTAACTGTATCCATTAAGCCACCGTCACATTCGTGTGTAATCTGCATTATAGGCACTTTGTAATCAACACCGCCCTTGTTGACAGTTATAATATCGCCAACTTCTAGCCGGTAATCACCAACAAACTTAACTGTAAGCGGTCTGAATGTAAAACCGCCTATCTTTTTATAGACTTCGTCAAGGGTTGCTTGTGTCATAAATGGATTGGCAAATGTTAATCCCGTTGCACCGTCGCCAGAAGTAATCTCGCTTTGCTCCGTAGAACCGCTCTTAGTATTGTTACATGTCAGTTTTTGTATGATAAAATCCTTGCTTGTTGTAAATGTAACACCTTGCTGATAATACTTATGTCCGTCAAGTACATAGCCGCTATCCTTATACCATCTTAATTCAAGGTTGCCATCAGCATTAATTACCGCATTACTGCCTTGTAACATAGCCATATAGCCGATAATCTCCCTATAGGTATATCCTTGTGGCTTTTCATTAATAGTATGTGTTGTAACTATGTTTGTTGCTAAAGATATGCCTAACTTACCGCATATCTCATTAAGAATAGCTTTATCCGTGCTAGGAAATGCCATATCAGAAAAATAAGGCATGTCAGCCTTATACATTCTGTCGTATGCTTCGTAGTTTGTATATTCTCCGTCACTTGTCTGCTTAGTAACTGTGAATATTCCCAACTTAATATACTTAATTTCCGTGCCAACCTTAACGCCCTCGAATATGGTAATTTCCTTATTTTCAAGATTTACTTCTGGCATGTAAATAGAAAAGGTAACACTGCTTGCGCAAGTGTTACCTATCGTAATTTCGTTATTGGGATTTATCATGTTTTGAAACTTGAAATTATTAAGTGTATCAGTATGTTCTTTCTTATCAACTATATACTTAGAATAGTATCTTGCACTATTTCCCTTAACAATTTCCGTCATAGCTGTGTCTAATATCTTCATTCTACACCGCCTTTATTGATTAATTAATGGCTTATCATAAACTCGATTGAGTATAATTTAGCTGGTGTAATTTCTTCGCATTTATCGAATGCGTCCATAGGAAGCATTGTCATGTCAGGCACTTCAATCTCTTGTTCGTTGATTTCTTGCAGCTCTTCCTGTAGCTTCTTTAAGTTCTCTGGTGTAACCTGATACTGATTATCATTGATAACTGGATTGCCTTCATCGTCCTTATCTGCATACTTAACCTTGGTATCTTCAATGGTCTGTAGTGTTGCCTTGTACAGTTCTTCTAATGCCTTGATATTGCACATAACAGCCATAGCAATTCTGCCTGTAGTCTTGTCATGCGATATATTACTTAAGCTCTGAAATCTGTCTACTAATTCACTTGTTTTAAGTTTCATGTGGAACTCTCCTTTATTTCTGAATCAAACTTAGTTTTGCTCCGACAATAAGTCCGTCCTCATTCTTTGCTCTTGTAAGATACGGATATGTCACATCTCCTGTGTATATTGTCATTTCCTTTTGCGTACCGCCTAAGAATAGGACTTGCGCTGTTGGATAAGGATTGTCTATGTCGCTTACAACGTTATCAAGCAATAGTGCCTGTTCTCCTGTAAGCGGCGGTAATTGAAGTTCTATCTTATCCTTAAGTGCTACGATAGTGCCTACCATTTCTCCGTAGTCGTTTCTTCCTGTATTCTTAGACCATATCTTATTCCTACTATATGTGTAGCCGTTATATGCTACTGGGAATCTAACTCCCTCAATCACAACTGCGTCAATCAATCAAACCACCCCTTTCAAGGCATTAAAAAAGGAATGCACCATTTCTGATACATTCCTTAATATTTCTATTGCATTAATTTTATTAATACTGTATAATAATTGTACTGCTTGTTTAAGTGGTATTGTAACTTTTGGCTGTCAGCTTGTCGGACTGGCAGCCTTTTTATTTACCAAAAAATCAGCCCACATCTGTTACATACAAACCTATGCTGCGAATAAGTTCCACCTTGTTGCTTAATCTTCTCTTTCTTATTAACCAAAGTAAATGGTCTTAAAGGGTTCAGATTAACTGTGTATCTTGTCTTAGATTTCTGCGGTACAGTTGTTGTAATCTGTGTATGAGAACAATCCCAACTGCTGCATCTTGGACAATATACTTCAACCAATCCGTTTTCCGTCGCTCTGTACACCCCTTTAAAGTTGGGATTCAACGATTGCTGAACTTGCGGCTGTTGCTTTTTCTTTATCCCTATTGCTTCTAGCATTTCGCTTAAATCTTTTTTCACTGACATATACATTCCCCCTCATCTTTAGTACTTTAAATATATCCTTTTGATATTTGTTTGTCAATTAATATGGAAAAGCCGCTTGGCCTGTCATATTGGTATAGTTGTTAGCTTTATCTTGTACCATTGTAAACAGCTTATCTGCGTCGCCCTGTAATGTTATATTTACATTATTGTTAGCTTCTGACATAGCCGCTACAACCGCATTGTAAACCGCTGGGTAAACTGCATTAGCAATACCTGTTGTAATTTCTTGTTGATTGGCTACCGCTGTTCTTCCGTCCATAGTACCGACCATTTCAGGTCCAACTTCGTTTGCGACAAATAATTGTCCTTTGCCTGGGAATCCACCGTTTGCATACCAATCAATACTAACTTTTGGTACTTTAGGCGGTGCAAGGCTAAATTCGCCATCAATTTTAAAGTGCGGTGTGTCAATGTGTGGAAATTCCAGTCCTAAATCATCCCACCACTGCTTAAAGCTGTTCCAAGCGTTCTGTATCTTAGTTTCAAAATCTTCGATAGCCACAGAAATGCGTTGAAGTGCTGGCTTGCTATCCCACCAATCTACAATATCATCCCACTTTCCTTGAATGCCTTTTTTAATTCCGTCGGCTAAGTTTTCCCATTTTTCCTTAGTAAACCACGGCTTCACATCGTTATTCCACCAAGAAACAATTGCAAGGCTATTCCACCAATCGACGATTGAATCCCATTTTTCTTGTATTCCTAATTTCATTCCGTCAACAGCGTCAATCCATGTTTCTTTTTCGAACCACGGTGTTACATCATTATTCCACCAGTTTACAATAGCTGTATTATTCCACCAGTCTGTAATTTCATCCCACTTTTCTTGTACAGCAAGTTTGATATCTTCTACAGCATCCTTGGCTTTTTTTACATACTTGCTATCTTCTATGCTTGCTGAAAATTCTGTAATAAATTTAATGGTAACAACCCCACCAGGGACAATTAAAGAAGCTAGGATGCCCGCAATTCCCCATTTGTCGTATATCTCTTGATATGCGCCCCATAACAGTTTTATTGCAGCTAAAGCCAAATCAATTGTTAAGTCAGATACTTTTACAGCTATTTTGCCTAAATCTATTCCTTCAATAAACTTAATTATATCTTTACCTAATTGTTCCCAGTCTACAGAACTGATAAAGCCATCTGCAAAATCCAATGTTTTGCAAATAGCTGTTGTGATTGCTTCTCCTGTTTTTTTCCACGGAACAGCGTATATTCCCTTATTTATTTGCTTGCCTGCGTAAGTGCCTATTCCGTACCAATCGCCCTTTTTTATGGCCTTTTCTATTTTATCCGCCCAGTCGGTTGCTGAATTCTCCATATTAGCAAATGCCTTATTCCACGCCGCTTCATAATCAGCCGCCGCCTTAGCAATATCATCTGTTAAGTCAATACTGCTACCGCCACCGCCACTTGAACTCTTGCTTGAGCTTGTATCGTCCTGTAATTTATTTATTTCATCAAATCCCATAAGGGATAATGTAGCTTTCTTAGCTGAATCAGCCACATCTTGATAGCCGTCCGAAATATCTTCCAAGCCGTCTGATGTGTCTTTATATCCACTTTGTCCGAAACTCTCAAAGTCAATCTTTACGCCCATTAAAGAAGCAAGGTTGACTAATAATCTTTTGATTGCAATAGTAACGCCATTTACAACCGGCATAACCTTTGAAAGAATTGGGATAAATAGCTGTCCTGCTACCATTCCGACTTCTTTCATGTTATTGCTAAATTGGCGTAACATATTTGATGGGCTGTTAATCGTATTGGCTAAATCGCCCCATGATACTTTTGATTGGTCTAGTATAGCTAACACTCTTAACTGTTGCTTTTCCATCTGTGTCATTTCCGATACAGACTTGGAAATTCCTAAGTTGTAAGCATATGTCGCTAGTGTAGCGTTAGTAATATCAATACCATACTTGTACAATGCCCTTGATTGACCGATTAAGCCACTTTGTAAGTTCTGTGCTACTGTTGAATAGTCCACATTAAAAAGCGAGCTTATATCGCCTGCAAGCATTGTCATTGACTTTGTTATTGCTGTTGTTGCTTCACCTGTCTGTCCTAGCGAGTTAGTGACAGAAGCTAACTGCGAAGCGTATTGTGTTATCTCTTGTATATTAAGTCCTAAGTTCTTTGCTCCGCTTTCTTCAAGTAAGCCGCCTTGAACATTGACTTTTAAACCAGATAACTTTCCGAGAGTATCATTTACTCTGCTTTGGAAACTCTCTGCATATGCTGTTGCGTTATCGTAGCCGTACTTTTCATAATCCTTATCCCACTCTGAACCAATTTTACCAAACGCAACCGCTTGATAGTTGAATGCTTCAATGTAATCTGTTGTTGACTTAATAGCTTCTATAAGTTTTTTACTGCCACGGATAATCATAAAATAAGTGGCATAAAACTTACCTATGGCACTTGCCAAGTTCCAACTGCTCTTAGTTGCTGTCCTAGTACTTGCAGAAACGCCATACAGCGACTTTTGGAGCGAGTTTGAAGAAGTACCCACTTTACTACCTTGACTAGCAAGATTAGCCAATGCGTTAGTCATTTGAATAACATTCTGACTTACTGTTGGTGCTCTTGATAGCGTTGTCATTAAGCCATTTAAAGCATTACCTAGCTTTGGAATGTTTATAACGGCGTTTTCTATACTCTTACTGCCTAGCTTACCTAGCGACTTTGCAAATTCTGTGACCTGCGTTGCGTTCTGTGGTATAGCTGATATACTTGCAACTGCCTTTGTGACAGCTTGAAGTGATGTAGCTGTGTTAGTTAGTGCAACTGAATCAACAGAGCCTATCTTCGTGATATTCTTCGCAAGTCTTGTGAAATCTGCTGTTCCTGCGTTCATATTCTGCATAGCAGAGCCTAACTGACTAACGCCAGTTGCAAGGCTGCTAAGTGATGAGCCATTAACAGTCGCAAGTGATGTTGACAGCCTTGTAAGCTGATTTATCAGTTTATCAACAGAATTGATAGCTTTCGTGGCAGTACCGGTAATTTTGACTTCTAATGAATCTAATTCCACGCTTATACCTCCGGCTTATCATTTTTAGGGTGCGTTAAATCCCAGTTTGCTTTGCGTATTTTCATGTTCAAAACAAACTCTTCTCTCTTTCTCTGTATCTCATCTTTGCTGTTCTCTTTTTTAGTAATATTGCTATAAATAGGCTTTTCTGGGTATTCAAGTTCGCCCTTGCCCCAAGCACCGCTTCTAACGCCCATCTTGATTGCCGGAAGTATGTAGTTGCCTATCGCAAGCCATATATCTGAATCCATTCGTTGTCTTTCAAGTTTCTTGCCCTCTGCAACCATCCATAGTTTTTTAGGTGTCATTTTTAAAAAATCTGAATAACTAACGCCTAGTGAACTGGCTAAAACAAAGTATTCTTCCCAGATTATTTTGTGGAAGTCTGCTTTTTCTTGTGGTCCTGTGGAACTACTGTCGGCTTCTTCTGCTCCTTTGTCGCTTCTTCCACATTGTTCGCCATTTCCTCTAACATCGTCGTTATTCCGCTCAACTCGAAAAAACCATCATCTTCCATCGCTTTCTTGATTTCCTCGAATAATGTTCTGTATCCGTAACTCTTATCTGTCTTTCTCTTTTCTGTGATATATGCTCTAGTGAGTTTTTTTGCTTCATCCATAGTTACAGGATTGTTGTCAATACAGCCTGCATAAATGGCTAAAATGCAAATCTCTGGCACATCCGCTGTCATATTTGCTAAGCCATCAAAAGAAGCCTGTGCGACATTCTTATCTGTCTGTGCAAGCAAGTAAGAACCATTTACGACAGAAAACATTTTCTGCACAATTTCCTTGCATTCTGCCGCACCAAAAGAGAACTCAACTTTGTATTCTTTTTCATTTACATTAATATTCATCATAATTTTTACCCTTTCCCACCCTATCGTCCATATAGGGAAAGGTGCGGATTTTACACCGCACCTACCTTTTAAATTAATTATTCTTCTACATCATCAAGATATGATGTATAGTCGGCTGTTTTGGCGTTTGTGCCACCAATCGACGCAGCCTTTGATTTAGTCGATTGGCTCACTATTCCCCCGGTGTTGGCTCCACCTTTGTGTCTGTTCCTACCATATCCTCAATGATAAGGTTGATAGCCATTGTAAGAAGTCCGTTCTGCTCCTTACTTGTGATTGGCAGCTTTGATGGTGGCTGTGCTACAAAGAACTCTGCGTCTGTTATGCCCGGTGTGATTTCCTGAAACCACATTCTCTTACCACCTGTTAATGCGTTATATGCTGTAATAACATCTTTCCATTCCTTAATTGTTGCGTCTGTCTTATTAACTGTTACTGCAACTGTATCTGTAACTGTATCTCTGCCTGCAATGTTTCTTGTCTGCTTATCTTCAAGTGCCGAAGCATCTATTGCTTCTGGTGTTACTGTGATTTCATCAATAGAGTTAATTCTTGTAAGCAGCTTAAATGATGTTGGCTTTGTGCCTGCTGTTGTTTCAACTCCATAAGAGAAAGTAACGCCCAGTGTGCTTAATCCTGCTACTGCTGTATCTGCCATTGTCTACCTCCTAAAAATTTGCAAAAAAATAAGAGCATTTCTGCTCTTTGTTACAATAATCTGTCATTTGCCGCTATCATTCGTCTGAATCTAGCGGTGCTCTTATGTACTTTATTACTGATTGAGAATTCTGGCATTGATGTGCCTTGAAATCTCATTGTTTTAAATGTATCTGTAATTACTGCCATAACCTTACGGCAATCAGACTTGTTTGTGTTAGTGGTAACATCTACTTGAAATGTCGCCAACAATGCGTTAATTGTCTGTCCATCAAGTGTTTGCCCTTGTTCAGTTGCTGGCAGTAAGTGAATGTATACTGTTGGAAATACTGCTTGACCGCTGTTTTCTCCCTCATTGGTTATGACTATCTTTGGATATTTCTTCTTTAGTTGTGTTAGGGTTTTAGCCTTGACAAGTGCTGTGACTGTGTTTTCAAGGTCTGTCGCCCAATCGTTTGCATTTGCCATTAACTAAACACCTCTCTTGCTATCTGCTTATACTGATTAATAATCTCCATTGCAGCGTTGTACATAGGCATTGTAGCCTTAACGCCGTGTGTGTAGTGCCATTGATTATCATTACCTAAGTAGTACCAACCATCTTCAAAAGCGTGTATCTGTCCTGGATATGTTCCTACACCTAAACCGAAATCATTAGCCTTTGGGGTTTCATTGCCGCTGTTGTAATAAATACCTGCACCGAATTCAATCGCTAATAGCGTGTAAAATGGCTCTCTGTCTTCTACCTCAACAGTTTTACCAGTAGCAATCAAAATAGCTTGGTAGCCATCTTGAATAGGCTTTCTGTCAACTCTTAGTGTTACTGTTCTGCCTAAAGGGCTTTCATTAACACTCATAATTGCCGCTTTGTCGCCTAATTCTGCTAATCGTTCAACAAGCAATTCACATTTATATTGCAAGCTCTGCTTATACTGTTGTAACTGTCTGATAGCTTCATTTACAGACTTTTCAGACAGAGATATATTAATTGTATGTCTTGCCATAAATGCACTCCTTAACTGCTTGTGAAATAGCTTGTTTTATGCTTTCGTTTATTGGCTCTTGCGTAGATGGAACTGTCTTTCCTTTAAAGATAGAACCAACTAGCTGTTTATTGCCTGTGTATATGAACAAAGAATCATTTTGTGGGAATCCGTCTGTCTGATACTTCATATCTGCTACCTACTTTACAACCGCTTTAAGCATATACTTAGTTGAATACAATGCTGGCTTAATGCCTACAATCGTGAAGTCTGCTGATGTTTCATCAACAAGGCTGTCAGATGTATATGTAGGCTTGCTATCAAGCCAAATAAGGTCGCCTTTCTGAATAGGTAACATATTCCTATCTGTCAGCAAAATAGCGTCAAAATCAGCAGTGTCAAAGCCATATTCCTTACTTTGTGCTTCTCCACCGCTGAATGATATGTTTGCTTTGAAATCAACCGGCTCTGAAAAACCTGTTTTCTCACTAAGGACTTTGGGTATTTTATTCCCATCATCATCAAGATATGGAATAAAATTACCCTCTGTATCGGTATATCCTTCATACAGGATATTGCCATCATCATCTCTTTCATAGATGGTTACTGTTTGTCCTTGAAGCGAATACTTCATAGCCTGCTTATTAATGTCAAGCATTGTTCTTTACCTGCTTATAAATCTGATTAACACCTGTGCTTGATAATCCCGACACAATGCCTACTGCTATCGCATTAAGAATGTCATTTGCCGGAAAGTCCGGTATTACATACATACCTACAACGCCTAAGATACCACCTGCAATGCCTACGATTATAGGAATGTAATTATCCTTAACCTGTGGAATTGCCTTAGCTCCTAAGCCTATCAGATATGTAATTACAACGATTGCAACTACTGTTGTTACTGATGTTATATCCATTTTAATCTTTGCCTCCATTCTTTAAGTGAATTTCCTGTATTTCGTTGTACATCTTAGTTACCATCCCATTACCGCCTAAAGCATGATATGCGTTATACATCTCAACGAAATTATCATAGGCGTAAGATGGAATTTCGCCTATTTTCATATACTTATCGTGATATTCAATAAGCTGTACTCGCAAAAGCAACATTGTGCCTTTGCTATTGGCGTCTTTGTCTTTTTTCTGTTGTTTCAGAAGCCAAACTATATAGCCAAGTAATATCGGTAATACTACGGTATAAGTTTGTAATAAAAATTCTTTCATTTTATATCTCCTGCAAATTAATAGGCACACCGCCCACCACTCTTAATGTGTGCCGCCTGCTACCATATTGGTAACGCACAATCTTCTATAACACTTTAGCAAACGGAAATACCCCGACAAATAAGCTGTCTCTATCTCTCCAAGTTCTGTTGACACCGCCCTCATTCATACTTGCCATGTAGTTCTCGCCTGCTTGTGAATGGTCGTAGACAGCCAGATTAACAATAACACTCTCAAATTTCTTCAAGTCCTCAGCTATCATTTCATCTGTGTAGCTATCAGGATAATTTCTTCTTGCTTTCACATCTTCTGTAGCCTGCTTAATAAGCTGTTCAATAATTGGATTATCTTCTTTGTTATCGAACACCACCACATCAGATGTTGTTTCATCATCATTTGTGACTGTATCAATATGAAATTGTTTGAGTCTGATTTTGACTTGCTCTAATGCGGTGTATTCCATAATTCAAATCCTTTCTAAAGCTCTACATTTTCCATTACTGCTCTTGCTTCAAGAACTGCAATATAATCTGTCATTGCTTTAATCTGCATATTGTAAGTGCTTTTAGGGCAAGTAGGCTTAAATGTAAGCTCGTTATTATCCCATTTAGCAAGCATATCTCTTAACTTCTTGTAGCGAATAACTACTTGCTGATACTCTGCTTTAAATCTTTCTTTGTAGTCAGCACTATTCATCATTTCTACAGTATCTTTTAATGTCATAATTTCAGCTCCTATAATCCTAATTTCTCAATTAACAGCTTCTTTAACTCTGCTCCTGTAAGTTCTTCTGCGTTGTCTATACCCTGTTCTGCGGCAAAAGCCTGCAAATCAGATGTAGACATGCGATTAATGGCTGTTTTGCTATAACTTAAAAAAGCCCCCTCTTCGGGAACCTCATCTCCTGCGTTATACCATTTACCATTGTGAACCACTATATATGGATATCTCATGGTTGCACCTCCTACTCTTCGCTATGAACCTCATATACGAATGTGCTATCCATATTCTCATATGATGGAAGTACCACCTCAGAAGCAAATGTTGACATCTTCATAGGTGGCCCGTACTCTGTCTTTGTAGCAACTGTAATACCTGTGCCATATACTGTTACATCTACATCAGCCACCTGTCTTGCTGTTCTTTCTTCTGGTGTAGTACCGAACCAAGTATTACCAAGATTGCCTTCTGGAAGAAGTGTAACCTTGTTATCCGGATAGAAGTACTGCTCCTTGCCATCATCATCAATGTACATCTTATCGTAAAGTACAATAGTGAGCTTTGTTTTTTTCTGTACTACTGAAACAACAGTATCATCATCAACTTCGATAGTTGCTGTAAGGTTCTGTGCAAGAATTGAGTTTCTTATCTGTGCATTGTCAAGCAGATACTGGAATGTATTGCTGTTCATAAGCACATACCTAGCAATCTTGCCCTGCTTCTGCAACTTCTTTCTTGCATTGTTGAGGTCTGTAAGTGGCTTTGAGTTAGCTGTATCGCTCCACATACTTGTGCCAGATAACTTTGCGTAGTGGTCTTTTGTGTATGAACCATCCTTGTCATAATCGTAAGCATACTGAACACCATCACTTACAATGGCGATTACTGGGTGACCTGCACTTGTAGCAAGAAGCGACATTCTCATACGCTCTGGAACAACTTCCGCACCGCTTACAAGAGTGTTGGTATCGTCATATACGCTTGATAAAGCACTAGCAAGGTAAGGGTCGTCTGCTGACTGGATACGCTCAATTTCAAGCATTTCCTCTTCACCTACTGTCATTCCCTCACGGAAAAATGCCATCTGTGTTTTTTCCTTGCTTAATCCCTCTCTAGCTCTAAGGGTTGGAATTGTATCAAAGTTAGATGGTGCAAGTGATACTGGAAGTCCTTTATGTGTCTTAATCCAGCTTAAATCAAGCCCCTGCTTCTTTTTTTCTGGAAACCACTGTAAACCAAGATAAGGTATCTGGTTACTAGCGTTTTCTGTTGCTGATAATGCAATAGACTTGCTGTCTAATACTTCATTAATTAACATCTGTTTACCTCCTGTTATTACTCAAATACAATCATTGGAAGGGCTGTCTTAACTGCTGTTTCGTATGTAACACCAGAGTGTGCCTCTGCCACCTTTGTGTTAAGGTATGCTTTTTTGAGCAGTACACCCTGTGGCCTGTCCTCTGTTACATCAAATCTTAAAATACCTACTACTGTAGCTGTATTGTCAGCCTTGCCATTTGCTCCGATTGGAGTACCAGCCTTAACAATCTTCTTGCCCTGTGCGTTTTTAGTTGTTACGCCATCAAAATCAAGCGTTAATGGGATTGCTTCGTTAGGCTCTCTCTTTAAAATCTGAACATCTCCTGCGTATGAAGTTTTTTCATACTGCATATTCATTTCCTTTGCCATTTCCTACCTCCTGTTATTACTGAATGTAATGTGATAAAACATCATTGTTCTTAGGTGTATTAGATATAAGGCTTTCTGCTATCTTTTCAGCATTTGTCTTATTATCTGCACCGCCTTTATTACTGCCGCCGCCCGGAATATCCTGATATTTTGCAATTTCCTGTTCCTTAGCCTGTGCCGCAGCTGTTTCTTTCTCGGACATAATTTTTCCAAGTTCGGTGTAATCAAGGCTTCCATCATCTTTAACAACTGTCTTTGCCTGTTCAGCAGTAATCTTGAAATTAGTCATAGCTGCTTCTCTCTGGTCTCTGATAGCATTAGATTTCTGTAAATCTGCTATCTGCTGATTAGCTGTCTCTAAGGCTTTATTTGCCTTTTCAAGCTCTGTCATGTTGCCAGCCTGTAAATCATCAAGCTGCTTCTGTAAACTATCTGCTGTATCAGCCTTAGCCTTGTACTGGCTCACCTTGTTTTTTTCCTTTGCAACTTCTGAATTGTTCTGGTTAAGAAGATTAGTAATCTGCTCATCTGTTGCTTCTGGAAAAAGTTTTAATACATCTTCTCTTGTCATAATTACCTCCGTTAAACACACGCTTTTGTTACCGCAGGTCGCTCCTGCTGTGTCTTCTGCTATTTACCGCATAGCTGCAAAATGTATAAAATAAAAGCAACTACCGATTATTCGATAACTGCCTTATTTTGCTGATTATTATTAAGTTGATTAACTATCTCTTGTGCTTTCTTTTCTTGTTCTTCTACATCTTTAATAGTTTTATATAGATTGTCTAAATATGGCTTAGATAATACATATGTTTTTTCAGAATCGCCCCATAGGCCAACTGTCTTAATTGCAACAAGTGGATGTATGCCAGCTTGTAAAAGTAAAAGCAATGTCTGTGCCTTGGTATACATATTGTCTTGTGGGCTGTGATTTATCTGTACGTCAAAATCTCTGACCGATAATTTTAAATCATTTCCTGCAAGCCTTAGTATGTTAAGGGTGACTATCGCTAATCGCTTTTCACACGATTTAACAATAGGGTCTTTCAACTTTGCTCTTGTTTTAGAGAAGTCCCATCCGTTTCTCAATTGCACCGCCCCTTGCGTATCGCCGCCAGTATTACTTTGCTTTGTCGGTATGGCTAATATGGATAATGTGTTGTCCCACAAATCCTCTTTAGCAACTTGACATTGTGTCTGATTAAGCTCCTGTGTCATAATCTCAACATCCGACTTATTATCTTTGTTAATAGACTTAACTGTAAGAGCGTGATTCATTTTCATTTTCTCAAATGTTTCTGGGTCAACTTCGCAATTTACAAACTTAACCCAATACTCAACAAACTGCTGTATGCTATCCATTCTGTTAGACTGCATATTATTAATAGCGTCCAGCATACCTATAACAAGTTCAATATCAGATATTCTTTCGTGATTATTAGGGAACTCAACAATAGGGATTTCTCCATATGTATGCAGTTTTGCTTCAACTACTTTACTGTCAACAATTCTAAAAGACATAGTGTCGGAAAATGCTATTTTATACCAGTTTCCGTCTTCGTCTTTAAGTTCCTGTACAACAAGCATAGGTTCTTCGGTGCTTTCGTTGTAAATAACATAAGTATTCATTGGCGTAGGTGCTACAATTCTGAATGGCACATCTCCATTTTTAGGCTGAACTGCTTTAAATGATGTTCCTGTCGCAGATTGCCACTCTCCAGCTTTAATATCTTTTTCTTGTTTGTTAGCATCCGCCATAAAATCATTAAGTATGTCAACAGCTTTATTGATATTTTCATCATCTTTGCGGCTGATAAACTGAATTGGCTCGCCATATGTCTGTCCTACCTTAAACTGAACAATTTCATATGCGTGATTCTCAACAATCTTGTTTGTAATATCTTCATTGGTCAGCTTATGTCTATACAGTATAGGTTGGTCACCCTTGTAGTAATGCCACAAATACTTAATAACCGGCTTATTCCAATTAAATATGCCTACAGTACTTCCAATAACCTTAACAACATTGTCAGCGGTTATTGTATTTACATTCGTGTATGCAATTTTTCTACCATAACAGCCCCTAACTAGGTCTTGAAAATACATTGTGTTCATATCTTACCTCTAATAAAATGTCATACCGCTTGAACTTCTGCTGTCCGGTATTTCTTTAATCTGAAAATTGTCATCATCGTTAGGCACATACCATATCCACTTATGGCAATGCTTACACGCTAACTTATGTGTTCGTGGGTCTTTACTGTCTGCCTTGCTTAAAAACTTATGGCAGTTTGGACACATAATTGATTTATCTTTATTCATATAAAAATTCATATTTCTACCTCATTGCATAACAAAAAACACCGCTACAATTAAGTAACGGTGTTTCCGATAAGGAATGTGTTTATGAAGAAACATCTTTGTGACTTCTTACGGATATACTATATCATGCCGGTAATGTGACATTCTATGACATCTTTTACAAATATTCACTTCCATATTTATCTTCAAAGGCTTGTAGTGCTTTAGCGTGTATTCTATGTACCTGTCGCCAACACCAGTCTGTTTCATTTGCAATTTTTTCAAATGTGAATTTTCTGACATACCTTAAAAACAATACTGTGTAATAATCTTCGTTGTTTATCTGCTCTATCTGCTCTATTATTTTATTTTTTACATCAATGTATTTATCTATAAGTTTATCAAGGCTTTCTTCCATTTGTTCAAGTCTGACATATCCGCAGCCTGTTTTGTCTGGATCTGATGACGACATGACTCTTTCTTCATTAACAACTGCTGATATACTGTATGATAATTCTTTATACTGTGTTATTTCTATCAATTTATTATCAATTATCTTGTTGTAATAGCTTATCTGATTAAGATAATCCTTAGTTGTCATAATAGATTAATACCTCCTAAATGGATTTATAGCTGCTTCAACTTTGGCTGTTCTATTGCCTTGTGTTATTCTTAATGCAAAGTTTGAGAAAACGTCTGGAACATCATCTAATTGCTTTTTACCTGATACTGAATATTGCTTTAATAGTGACATCATCACTCCGTATGGCTCATTCGGCTTGTAAAGTGATGGGTCTTTAAAAATAATGTGCTGTAATATCCAGTTAGAACATTGAAAGATTCTTGCTTCCTTATTTGTTTCTGTTGGCGTGTCGGTAATATTGCACACCCACCCAACGCTCTCAACTCTCTTATTAACTTCCATAGCTACTCTATCGCCGCCAGCATTACGCTCAAATTCACATTCCTGTACCTTGTTATTTACAAGCACTCCTGCGGCGTTTCTATATTGTTCTTCGTAATCTGCTGTATTGTCACATACGCAATCAATACAGTAATAATCCTCTCCGTGTTTCTGCAATACCGGCAATACAAAATAATCCGTACCTTTGCCTTTAGTATCGCATTGAGCCGTGATAATTTCCGGCTCTCCGTGTGGCAGATTAAGGTATCTGCGGATTTTATCGTCTGGAAATAATAATCCCTCACGCTCGATAGGTTCCTGCTTGTATAAGCACCTATAAGAGATTTCATCCATCAAAAGCTGTTGGTCGGCAAAAAACTCTTTCGTGAATCCGCTGTACTCATAATCAAAATTGCTTTCACCTGTTACTGGGTCAACATCTGGTACAGCAATGGTTTTAACTTTTTTGTTCCCTGCATACATATTCTGTATTCTGCCTATAACATCATGTACGCTCCAACGTGTAGCAATATGTATTTCTTTACAGTTATGTCCGTCTGTGTCTTGGATTTTTCTTTGTCTTGCGTCTACTGCATATTTATCCCATAATTTATCAAGCACCATAGGATTAAGTGCTTCTTCAATGCCGCCTATCATATCATCTACAAGTAGAAATTTACTTGCACGGACTTTACCAGCATTTTTACTCCCGACAGATGTACATTGCACACTTGGAAATGGCTTATACTTGCCGATATTGAACTGTTCCAGCTTTGCGTTAGTGCTTGTAACAGTAAGGCTAGGAAAGATTTCATTCCACGCATATTCATCAGCGTTTGTAACAATGTCATACACACCATCATAGTACATTCGTGTAATATCGCCAGAATGGGAGTAGAATAGACAAAAATCATTAGGGAACCAACCAGCTACTAAAGCATTAAACATTTTTTCAATAGTTGTCTTTCCTGCTCCGGGTATTAATGATACGCACAATATATCGTATTTATCATCAATCATGCCCTGCAAGGCTTCTATTAGCCCCATTTTCAAAAATTGTTTACGGCGTGGCATATAGAAACGTTCTTTTGGCTCTCTTTTCTTTTCGAGATACCTAAACCCGCTATCAACAACTTTGTTCTGTGCTTCAATCAGCAAAACATCATAAAACCAATTAATTAACTCATATTCGGTTTTATTGGCAAAAGCATATTTTTCTAAATCCCATATCGTTCCGCCTGTCTTATCCTTGCAGAAACGCTCTATAAGCTCTTTTGCCCTTTTAGTGAGCTGTAATCCATACCTAGTATCTTTTTCGCCATTTATAGCTACGCTACAAGCGTCTACATAGGCTTTAATTACCTGTTCATCTAGTCCGTTTTTCTTTATGTAATTTTCATATCCATTTACTGTGGAAATAAGGCTCTGACTAGCCATAAGAAAAGCACCTCCACTTTTCAGCAAAGGCGCTTATAGACCTCTGCCTATAATTGTTTTAGGGTAGCGACTGAAACCATTTATCAGCCGGTGATTGTTTAATTAATATCTGCAATGCTCTCAACAAAGCAATTATAGTAGATATATCTTTTGCCGTTAAAATCAAATTTAACATATCCACCATCATTAACTTCGATGTCAATCTTTCCCTCGTATGTTGCAAGTTCCTTGCCGTCCGCTGTATATACAGTAATCGTTCTCTGCATACCGCCATTTATATTGCTTCTCATATCTGTTACCGCTCTATCCCATGACGCACATCCAGTCATTCCGAATACAATACAAATTGTCATTCCTAATGCTAAAAATTTCTTTTTCATAATTTCTATTCCTTTCTGAATTTTATCAGCCTTTAACTTTCTAAGGTCAGCGGCTACAATCAATCTGTAGTCGGTAATATAATCCTTTATTTCTGATATTTGCATTTATCACGACCACACATAAATTTGCGTGTTCCGTTATTGGCTTCTTCCCATGTGGAATATTCAACCGCAAAACTGCATTTCATAGGCTCTAGTTCGCAATCAGGGTTTGTATCGCATGTATTGAATTTTTCTATCGGTTGGCATTTCTTTTTATGAACAATCTTTCTGAATATATCAAGCACTCCTGTTTCTTCAAGCAAAAACACTGTTCCTGCAATACATATTGATATTGCGAGTGCCACAGCTGCTATAATTACAATAAAAAGTATAATCGTAAAAGCGCTACTCATTCCTTATAAATCTCCTTGTTTCCTCAATTATCTTAGAGTCTCTAGCAGAAGTCATTTCAATGTGGCTTTGTGGCAGTCTGCCAAACTTTTCTAAAGCATATTTTTCTACCGCTTCTTTTGAAATATCTATACCAAAATTTCTTAATGCTTCTTTAGGCGGCGATTGATACTCGGATAAAGGATTGTCGATGTTATTCATTTCTCATAAACCTCTCAAAATCTTTCCTACACTTAGGGCATAAATCAAAAGCATTCACACTTTCAAAAGCATATTTTCTAACTAAGAGTCCGCTTATTCTATAAACCCTTTTTAGAAACATGCTTCTTTCATTTTCGTTTATTTCTACACCACACCTGTCGCAAGTATGCCATTCTTTTTGATGTTTCATCCTTCCACCAACTTTCAAATCAATCCTAGCATATACAAAATATCAAGTCCTGTTATTCTCTCCGCACCCTGTCTTGTGTGCATAAGAATTTCTTTAAGTTTTTCATTTTCTGCATTGCTATATTTATTTCTATCATAAGCTTCTGAAAAACAATAATATTTGCAATATCCATATCCTACTCCAAGTCTGTTGCCGTAAATGCTCTTTCCGACAATATTGTAATATTTTGGCACTTTTAAAATATCGTGTTCTTCATCTAAGGCACATTCCTTTTGCTCTGCTTCTAGCTTTGATTGGAGATATTTCAGAAAACTTCGTATGTCCTGTTCTGTTTTGGAAATATACAAAATAGTTTCATTCATTCTTCCACCAACTTCCTATATTTCTGATATATCCTTTATTTCCCCATTTGAAAGTTTTACCTTAACTTCGTCTGCTAGTAATGTTATTTTAATTTCTTTTGCCGTGTCTTTTTGATAAATATTAGATATGTCATCAATACTTATTACTCCTTTTAGAAATTCGCCATCAAGAAATAATCTAACAATTCCGCTTGATTCGTCAAGCAACACCTCTTTAGCCATTATTTCACCAACTTTCTGCCACAGATAGGGCAATAATTGATTTTATAATCAAAATCCATAAAGCTATCACCTGTCGTAAAATGAATAAAAACGCCATTTCCGTTCTTGTGTATATAATCTTCATATGTGGGATTTTTATAGTCTGATGTATGAATAATTTGCAAAGTTTGCGCATACTACTTCTTCCCCCATAAATTATCTGGCAATTCCTCGCCGCCATATATCTTGTTAGCATATTTAAGGAATGTCGGTACGCTGCAACCTGCAACCTCAGCCGCCTTTTCCTGTGAAACCTGCCCCGATATGTATAAGTTAATTGCTTCAAAGAATTTCTCTTTATTCAGCGGATGTACTCCTTGTGCCATGATAATCACTCCTTATTTTGGTTTTCAGTCCGATGTTTATATCTCATCATTTCTTTGTGCATTTTATGTCTCATATTTTCGCAACCAATATTTCTTAATTCTGCTTTGAAAGTATTAAAATCATCATCATTTTTAACAAATATACTGACATATTTATCAATCTGTGGTCTTGTCATAAGCACACCATTTTCAGTAAATACCTTTTTGATGTAGTTTGTATAATAACAATACCCTTTGACTTTTTCGTGGTATAATCCCCAAAAATAATCAGCGTTTTCTTTTGTTTCAAACTTTGCCCTAATCTCATTGTTAGAAATGTGATTGTAACAATGTCTGCATAATGTAATTAAATTGCTCTCTCTATCATCACCGCACATTGAAACTGTTCTTATATGTGACATTACCAACGCCCTGTATTCTCTGCTACTTTTTCCGCAATATCTGCAAGTATAATTATCTCTTTCAAAAATCTTAGTTTGTAAATCTTTATATGAACTCATAATGAATACCTCCTACCATTCTTTGCTTTCACACCAGCTACTCTTGCAAGCGTGATTCATAATGTTGATTAAAACATTTTCCGAAGAAAAATGAACTAAGCTATAATCACATTTTGCTGAAAACTTTGTATTGAAATATTCATCAACTAACATCTTGTAGTCTGTATTATCGTCCATATCACTTATAGCTGCGTAATAGGTATCTGTATATCCGTCACGCTCTATGTCAGTTTCTTTTGTTAGGCTATCTACTACTCTTGATAAAACCTTATCTGTTAATGGATAATGGTATTCTCCAGTACATTCTCCGTGTTTATCTAAAAAGTATTTAAAGAATGCTTCTACATTTTCTTTAAGCGTTTCATCGTTAGTCCAATCATAAGCTATCTTGCCAGCTCTACTTACCATTCTTTCTTCGGCAACTTCCCAATCGCTTTGAGAGTATTCACTTATCGGCTTAAACTCTTTCGCTTTTTTATCTTTGGGTAAAAAAGAATTGCATTGTTCTCTGTTAAGAGAATTACACTCTGTATTTAATGTTCCGTAATTAGTGTTAGGGTAATCATTGTTAGTAATCCTTGTTAAAAGAGTTACATCTTGTGGTACTCCCGAATTACACTTTGTGTCATTCCCTTGGGAATTACATTTTGTGTTATTCCCGTTTTGCTCATTTTGTAACTCTTGTCCTTTATCTTCTGCTATAACCTCTTGCCTGATGTTATTTTCCCATCTTTTAACTTCTGCGTTAATAACATCGTAATTAGGCCGTATATGTATAGTCGGCATTGAATTGAATTTGTACTTTGCTGTAATTACAAATTTCTTTTCCACCAACGATTTAATTGCTTTATCATACTGTCTTTCGGTAATCCTTATTTCTTCCCACCAGTCTTTTCTTTGCTTTGCAATCCAATATTCACCGTCTTTATATATTTTAACCTTACTTTTATTATCTTTAGTTGGTGCAAACCAATATAAAATTCTTGATAACAGCGTACCCTCTATCAAATCACCTGTTATGTCAATGTATTTGTGAAATGTGTGATTGCACCTTGCTGATGATAGAAAATTAACTTTTGTTTGAATTTCACTTTCTGATAACATATTTATTACCTGCCTTTCTGATAATTGCCTTATTAACAAAACAACAAACAGGCACTAAGGCTTGTGCTTTTCGCTTCGTCAAGCTAGTTTGTTGTAATCGGATAGACAGGGCTTGAACCTGTGACTACTTGAATAAATCAAGCGTTGCTCCCAACTGAACTACTATCCGTTGTACAGTTTCTTGTGTTGGAAAGTATTTATGGCACTTCATTACACTATTTGCCATTCTGTTCGCAAATCAACCAACACAAACATTTTAATTATTTCAGCAGGGAATACTGCAACGCCTGCTTATTCGGGAGCTACCCGAAAACTTGCTATGGTGAGGATTTGCACCTCCACATGACACTTAAGACGAGTTATCTAAGTTGCAGATTTCAACTCATAAATCTACCGCAATACTGGCTACCTATTTCAGCACATAGCAACTTACTCACACCTCTTAACCTAGGATAAGTCCGCAAACAGCATTACGCACGCAGACCTAAGAAGTGCTTTCAAAACGCCGACATCGTGAATCGAACACGAACAACATTTCTGTTGGATAGCTTAGCAAGCTACTGGAATACCTTTATCCCATATCGGCAAATGCCGCCTGTAACGGCTATCAAGGGAAAATGCAATAATATTTTGGGGAATATCGAGAAGAACCTTGATAAGTTGAATTTCACACCTCTGTATGAGGTAAGCCTTTCCGAGTGGTCTTGCACCACTCTTAACTGAATCTCCAAGAAAGTACATGAAAGGAGGATTACCTTAAAATGCAAAACATGGTAGTCTACGATAAAAGTAAGACAAACTACACCAGCCGGATTTGAACCGACGCATACATGAATCAAAATCATGCGCCTTACCACTTGGCTATGGTGCATTAAGTGGCTATTCTGACAATTCTATGTATTTGTCAATGTACCACTTGGCTTTTTGAATATCCTCTAGGCCATTCTTTCTACCACTTCGGTAGTTATACTTAAAAGCATTGAGCAAGCAGAATGTTTTAACAGCTTCAACACCAAATATCTCAAGCATAACATCTATGCACTCATATTTACCGGTTGCATAATGGCTCGGATGATTAACATTGTCATTTACCGGCTTTTCATTAACACTAGGTGCAAAATCAAAATCTTTGAGCGGAGCAAAGTTATCTTTCTTGCCGCCGCGATTAATACAACTCTTACACGGTTCTGCACTGAATAATGCAAATTGGTTTATGCAATCAGCGCAATATCCACTAATTTAAATGTTATTCATTAAACATCACCTGCCTGTCTGTGATTAGCTCTGTAGGTATCAAATCCCTCTGGATATCTTACTTTCAGCTTGTCAACGTTAATCTGCATGATTTCATCAAGATTAAACCCAAATGAATCACACATTAAAGCTATGTACCAACATACATCGCCGATTTCACGCTTTAAGTGTTCGGTATCTAGCTGCTTTTCATGGAAAATCCATTTCTTAAGCATGTCGTTAAGCTCTCCGACTTCGCCAGATAAACCTAATGCAGCATTAAGAACACCGCCTAATTCAATCTCTGGTGTATCTTCACCGCGATTGCCAATCTTTAAATCATTAATCTTATTCAGAAGCCTATCTGTAGACTTTTTATCGTTAGTACACATAGCCAAAGCCTGATACTCTGCTCCCTGCATTTCTAACTCCTAACTCTTTTTTATTTTTTAAAATTTTTTGGAATTTACTCGGCTGAATTAGCCGTTTTGATGTGTGTATTCATTGAATATCTTGTGAATAATTAAGATGTGTCTATTATACACCTATCTATCAGATTTGTACAGTAGATTTATTGATTATATTATATGGGTTATTATCAGGAC